>Ga0098036_1001115_pt1 | contig 10294 bp, 8 predicted proteins | sample 4_EtaG_FD_77064 | JGI IMG/M metagenome (GOLD analysis project Ga0098036, IMG submission 77064) | Marine viral communities from the Subarctic Pacific Ocean - 4_ETSP_OMZ_AT15127 metaG | ecosystem: Environmental > Aquatic > Marine > Oceanic | place: Pacific Ocean | collected 2015-01-07 | reverse complement strand
TACAAGACGTATGGATGTTAACTTTAAACCTAGAGGTAGAGGTAAACAAGAAGTTGCAGATGTACTAGATCGTTTGTTTATGCAGATTAGTGATAATAACAAATTGTCTTGGACTGAGTCACAAGTATTTTCTGATGGTCTTATACAAGATAGAGGCTGGTTCGATGTTCGTGTAGATTTTGATGACCACATACAAGGCGAAGTACGTATAACAGCTAAAGATCCTTTAGATATTCTTATTGATCCAGATGCTAAAGAATATGATCCAAGAACTTGGAATGAAATATTTGAAACTAAGTGGATGAGTTTAGATGAGATAGAAGAAACTTACGGACAAAAGAAAGCAGACCAACTTCGTGTAGCTGTTGAACAAGGTTCAGCATTAGGTACAGATTCTGTAGAACACGAAGAAAACAGATACGGTGATACATCTACTGGGGTAGAGTATAACCAAGGTAACACTTCTAACCCTGAAGAAAATCGTGCGTTACGTTCAGTACGTGTTATAGAACGTCAGTACTATAAATTAAAAGAATGTATGTTTTATGTAGATAGCGTTACAGGTGACATGCGAGAAGTGCCGTATGCTTGGAGTAAAAAGAAAAGAGAAGCTTTTGCAGATGATTTTGGTCTAGAAATACTTACAAAAACGGTACGTAAAGTGCGTTGGACAACTACAGCAGACACAGTTGTACTTAATGATACTTGGTCGCCATATGATCATTTTACTCTAGTACCTTATTTTCCATACTGGAGACGAGGTAAACCTTTTGGTATGGTACGAAACCTTATTTCTCCACAAGAACAATTAAATAAGATTAGTTCACAAGAACTGCATATAGTAAATACCACAGCAAACAGTGGTTGGATTGTAGAAACAGGGTCGTTGCAAGGCATGACTGCAGATGACCTAGAAGAACATGGAGCAGAAACAGGTCTGGTATTAGAATTTAACAGAGGGTCTAGTCCTCCTGCTAAAATTCCTCCTAACCAAATACCTACAGGTTTAGATCGTATTGCACAAAAAGCTGCTTCTAATATAAAAACTATAAGTGGTATTAGTGATGCAATGCTTGGTACAGATAGCCCTGAAGTTTCTGGTGTTGCTATTCAACAGAAACAAAATCGCGGAGCTATGATGATTCAAGTTCCGTTAGATAACCTAACTAAAACTAGGCAGTATTTAGCAGAAAAAATTCTTAATCTTGTTCAAACTTACTACACAGAAGAACGTTTAATACAAATTACAGACGAACAAGACCCACAAAAACAACGTCAACCTATGCGTGTAAATCAAATGACACCTGAAGGTATTATACTTAATGACTTAACGTTAGGTGAGTATGACGTTATTATAAGTACAGCTCCGTCAAGAGATACATTTGAAGAAATACAGTTTGCAGAAGCTATTGCATTACGTCAGGCAGGTGTTCCTATACCAGACGATTTGATAGTAGAGTACTCGCATTTAGCTAGAAAAGGAGATATTGCGGAACGTATACGTGCAATGCAAGGTACAAACCCGCCAACTCCAGAACAAGCTCAAATACAACAGTTCCAAGCACAAGCGGCGATACAAGCTACGCAGCTTGAGATTGCTAAGCTTGAAGCTGAAATTCAATTACTACAATCACAAGCAGAAAGTAATATGACGAAATCACAAAGTAAAATGGCAGAACCGCAATTGAAGGTTGCAGAAATGCAGAGTAAAATGGCGATAAAACAGGAAGAACTAGCTCTACGTGAAAGGTTAGCATCAATGACTAATGACGTTAGAACTGGACAAAGTGAAACTCAAGCAGCGTCAAAAATTGCCGTTGCAGCAATGAAGCCTACAGGAGGGCGTAATTAATGGCTAAAAATAAAAAAGAAGCTAAACCAACAGATGACATAGTAATGGATTCTATGCCAGGTGGCGATGTAAAAACAAAAGAAGAAATTGAACCTTTTCAAGTAGATTTAAACTTTGAAGATGCTCCAGCAGAAGAACCTGCAGAAGAACCTGCAGAAGAACCTGCAAAAGAAGTTGTAGCTAAAACTGAAGTTGAAGAAGAAGTTGTAGCTGAAACTGAAGCGGAAGAAGTTGTAGAAGAACCTGCAGCTGAATTTATAGAAGACACAGTAGAGTTTCCTGCAGAAGAAGTTGTAGAAGAAGAAGTTGTAGCTGAGGAAAAACCTAAAGCTCCAATGGTCCCTAAATCTAGACTTGACGAAGTTTTAGCTAAAAATAAAAAAATGCAAAAACGTATTGAAGAAATAGAACAAAAAGAAGCAGAAGCTAAAGAAGCTGCTCCTACTTATGATTTTGATGTTAAAGAACAACAGTATCAACAGCTTATATTAGATGGTGAGTCGGCTAAAGCGGTAGAACTACGTAAAGAAATACGACAAGCTGAAAAAGACGCCATGATGTTTGATATACAAAAACAAATGGGTCAAACAGTACAACAAAACCAATCTCAGCAAGAGCTACAAGCTAAAGCTGCGGAAATTGCTAGTACTTTTTCTATATTAGATGAAAATTCTGCAGATTTTAATGAAGATTTAACTAGAGAAGTAATGGACTTACGTGATGCTTTTATTGTACAAGGTTATGAGCCCGCAGATTCGTTAGCTAGAGCTACTGAATACACTTTAGCTGTAAAACAGCCTGAGTTGTTAAAACCTTCAGAAGCTAAAGAAGCTACGCAGACCAAGAAAATAGTAGAGAAAAAGCAAAAAGCTAACGTAAAAAACAAAATAGCTGCAGCTAAAGCACAGCCACCAGCACTAAAAGGTGAAAGTGCTTCTGCTCGTGGGGACAAGGTTACAAACATAAATACATTATCCGATGATGAGTTTGGTGCGTTGCCAGATGAAACAGTAAGACGATTACGTGGTGACTTTGGATAAATTTGTGTTAGGATTATAGTTAATTCGTCTGTTAGAACGATATCTAACCCAGGTCGTTTAGGTAAAAAAACGTTATTCGCCTACTACGGCGTTAATCTAGTCGAAGTCGTAATCGTTAAAATACGAAAACGTATCCCAACGATATAGGGTATACGGGTTATATCGCCCCAGAAGCCGATTAAGTTTTTTTTAATTTTAATCTTTTTGAGGATATAAAAATGGCAAATACTAACTTTGCATCACTGACTAGCGAACAGCTTACTATCTGGTCACGTGATTTTTGGCGCGTAGCTCGAAATATGTCCTTCATTAACCAATTCGCTGGAAGTGGTCCTAACGCTATGGTTCAGAGAATATCTGAACTTACCCAGTCTGAAAAAGGCGCAAGAGCAGTACTTACTCTTCTTGCTGATATGACAGGCGATGGTATCGTTGGTGACAACTCTCTAGAGGGTAATGAAGAAGCATTAAGAGCGTACGACATAGTTACTCAACTCGATCAACTAAGATTTGCAAACCGTCTTGCGGGACGTCTTGCTGATCAAAAATCAGTTGTTAACTTCCGTGAGCATTCACGAGATGCACTTGCATACGCAATGGCAGATCGTATCGACCAACTTGCGTTTTTGAGTCTATCAGGTATTGCATACACTCTTAAAAACAACGGTGCGTTGAGAGGTGTCCTAAACACAGGACAAAACCTTGGGGATCTTGCTTTTGCAAGTGACGTATCAGCTCCTACTACTAACCGTCACAGACGATGGGACGCGACAAGTAAACTTGTAGCTGGAGACGTTACTGCTGTAGCAGCAGCCGACACAATTACTTACGAATGTATTCTTGCTCTTAAAGCTTATGCTAAAGATCAATACGTACGTGGGTTACGTGGTGCTGGTAATGAAGAAGTGTATCACTTGTTTGTTACTCCACAAGTAATGGCTGACCTTAAACTTGATTCAGACTTCCTAGCTAACGTTAGAAATGCTGGAGTTAGAGGACCAAACAACGAGTTGTTCTCGGGTTCTTCTAGTTTAATGGTTGATGGTGTGATGGTCCATGAGTTCAGACACGTGTTTAACACAAGTGGCGCGACTTCAGGAGCATCAGCTAACGCTGGTTCTAACGGATACAAGTGGGGCGCTGATGCTGACATCAACGGTTCTGCATGTCTATTTGTTGGAGCACAAGCTCTTGCTATGGCAGATATTGGTCTTCCCGAAATAGTTGAAGATGTATTCGACTACGGAAACCAGAATGGTATCTCAATTGGTAAGATCTTCGGAATGAAGAAGCCAGTCTACTATTCTGATCATACTGGTCAGAACGAAGACTTTGGTGTTATTCGTTTAGACGTTGCATACTAAGTAGCAGCATGGGTGGCTTAATTAACTTTGTTAAGGACGGCCACCCCCTTTTTAATATACTTTTTCCTACGGAGGGAAAATGAAAATAACAGCAAATAGAGATTTACACGTAACTACAACATGGGGAGCTTCTATCTTTCTTACTGCAGGTGAAACTAGAGAAGTAGGAAACGACATGGGACTACAAGCATTACAGCAAGGTGCTACTGAGGTTGTTGAAAAAGCAAAACCAGCAGCTAAAAAGAAAGTAACAAAGAAAAAAAGAGCCAGAACTAAAACTGGTCACTACCAAGCTGATGATCCTAGTACTCCAGATGTAAACGAAGCATATGTTGAGGTTGAAGAAGAAACTAAAAAGTAGAAGGTAAGATATGGCAGCAGGTACATTAACAGGTGCAAACCTAATACTTCGTATAGAAGATTCGCTACAAGATTCTACAAATGTTCGGTTTCCTGAAGCAGAACTTCTGCGTTACATAAATGACGGGCAACGAGAAGTTGTAAACATAAGACCTGATGCAGCGGCAGATCATTCTAATATTGCTCTAGCTGTAGGTACAGAACAAGTTATTCCTGATACAGCATCACGTTTAATAAAAGTTGTACGTAATATGTCTGCAGCAGGAGGTAGTGCAACAGGCAAACGTGCTATTACACTAGTTGATATGGATATCATTAATGCTCAAGATCCAGATTGGCATGACCCTACTGTAACTGGTGATTCAGCGCACACTACTACGGTTAAACATTACATGTTTGACGAAGATGACCCACGTAGATTCTATGTTTACCCAGGGGCATCAAGTACTAGTACTTTTGTAGAACTTGTTACATCAAGAAATCCAACTGATTTGTCTAGTACCAGTTCTACTATATATGTAGATGATATGTACGGAAATGCAATTGTAGATTTTGTTTTGTACAAGTGTTATTTAAAAGATGCTGAATTTGCAGGCAATATGGCTATGGCACAATTACACTACCAATTGTTTATGTCTAGTTTAGGTGCAAACTCACAAGTACAATTTGGGTTAAGTCCTAATCAAGACGCTCGTAGTAATGCACTTGCTTCTCCTCAAAACTTACCTTCAGCAGGATAAACTATGGCTACATTTGATTCGTTACTAAAAGAAATACTACCTTACGTTCCAGGTTGCCCTGAAGGGTTAGTTAAATCTAATCTACGTTCAGCAACAATAGAATTTTGTGAAAAAAGTAAGGCTTTTGTATATGACTTAGATCCTATATCAAGTACATCAGGTATATATGAGTACGAGTTCGACCAGCCTGTAGGTACGTCTGTGCATAGTATACTTTGGGCAATATACGATGGAGAAGACTTAGACCCTATAAGCCCTAGAAGTTTAGAACTTAATTTTCCAGATTGGAGAGATAGGTCTAGTACACCTAAAGTATATCTACAAAAAGACGCAAATAAATTTTGGTTAGTACCAGTACCTAATGCTACTTTAACTAATGCTATACAACTGTCTGTAGCACTTAAACCAACGCGTACTGCATCTAACATAGATACATCGTTTTCAAATGATTACAGAGATGGCATTTTGTACGGCACGTTGTACAGACTTTTACGTTTACCATCTAGAGCATGGACAGATATATATGCGTCTGCAGATTATCTAGGATTATTTAATCAACAAGTAGCCGAAGCAGAACTACGAGCTCGCAGCGGAGACTTAGGTGTACGTAGGCTTGTTAAATACCGAGGAGTGGGACTTACTAAACGTAAGCGTTATAAAAAATACGGAATGGAGCTTGATTACTAATGACTGCTAATGTTGTAAATATACATAAGAATTTCGATATCCCAGAGTTTACTGATATTCGTACTTGTTGGGATATGGTACGTGAAGGTATTGAATTTATTTTAGAACAAAATTCTCATTTAACATACAAACCTGAAGACGTGTACGCCGAGTGTGTAGCAGAAAAATCTATGCTTTTTGTATCGCCTTTAGGGTTTGTGGTGCTTTCTGTACAGCAAGACCCGTATTCTGAAGAAAAAATATTAGTAGTATGGATTGCTTATACACACGAAAGAGGTAATAACAATTGGTTAAATCATATAAGATGGTTTGAAGGAATTGCTGAATATTGTGGGTGTAGTAGCATTGAAGCACAATCCGCAGTATCAGACTTAGGGAAATTTTTAGATAATACAGGTTGGACAAAAGAAACTACAATATATAGAAGAAAGGTGACATTAGATGGGAAGTAAAACAAGAGCTCCTAGTGCAGAAGACTACAAACCTACTGACACAGAAAAAACAGCAGCGGCTATTGCAAAAGCAGACGCAGATTACTTTGAGCGTACGTATGACCCTTTGCTAGTAGAAATGAGAGATAAAGCTGCTACAGAAGATGTAGCTAGTACAATCAGAGGCAGAGCAGGAGCAGATACTATGCAAGCTTTGACCAGTAATCTAGATTTAGGTGTAGCTCAAAACATGGGAGCTGCGGCAGACTTAGCTACAGGGGCTGTAGGTCAGATGTTAGCTGCTAATGTAGCTTCTAAAGACGCAAAGATAACGCAACAAACAGGTGTACTTGGCACAGCTAGAGGCCAACGCGCTGATACAGGGGATGCTTTGTCTCAAGCAGCTAGAATGTCAGCAAGCACAGATTTAAACAGAATACAGAATAAACAAGCTGTACGTAGAGCAAGACGTGGGGCGCTTATGGATACAGCTTCAGCAGCAGCTAGTCAAATGGGATCAAACTTAGCAAGAACAAGCGAATTAAATAGGATTAACCCAGGATCCGTAAACCCTAGTATGTTTACAAAAGTATCACAAAACCCAACAACAATGGGTGGGCAAACAGGGTATCAAAGCTACGGACTTGGAGGGTCTAAGTTTATCCCTCTTGTTTCTAATAGGTTAACTGACCAAGAGTACAACGATATGCAAGGTTTTGGACCAGGAGTTAGCTAATGGTATACGGCGGAAAAGAACCAGAAGAAGCAATACTCTCTCCAGTTAGAGGTCGAGACGCGGATAGACAAGACCGTAGACGTAAACGTAGAGAACGTAGGCAAGCAGATCAAGCACAACAAGCTGCGCCTGTAACTTCTGGAGATTCTATTGGGACTTTAAATTACGCTAATACTAAGAGTAATTTTACAGCAGATCAATTACCTGAAGTAAGTGACCCAGATGCAACTTACGCAGATGTTGTTGAAGGTCAATACGAATCTTATGTTCAAAATTTTAGAGACTTTGAGAATGCTTTGATTGCTTCTAGAGACAGTACAGATTTAATAGATGCTGCTAGAGAAGATACTCCACAGCAAATTGCACTAGCAGAAGGTATCGCAAAACGTAACCGTGAACGCTATGGCTATCGTCCTACTGCAGTTGAAGCACAAGAAATGCAACGAGAAACTCAGCGAGGAGGAGCTTTAACGCTTGCTGGTAGTGTTAACAACGCACGTTTAGCTCAACGTGATGCAAATCAAAGACTTTTAAGTGATTTAATTAATATAGGACAAGGTGTTAATCGCAGTTCGTTATCTGGTTTAGGTAGCGCAGCTCAAAATGCAGCTCAAAGACAAACAGCTTTTCAAAACGATAGAGCTGCTTATAAAAGACAGTCTGCAGGTTTTCTTGGGTCTTTAGGTAAAACACTAGCTTCATTTATATAGGTAAAGATTATGGGTTTATTAGACACTATTTTTCAAGTTAACGCTCCTAGAAGTAGCGCGTACTTAGATGATCTTAAATTTGCAAAACAAGAAGATGCTGAGCTTGCAGGCAATGTAAGAATAGAACAACAAGTAGTTAGAGATGACCTTCTTACAGCGATAACTAATAATCGTATGGAAGATGGAAGTATGGTGTCTGAGAATGCGTTTTTTAAACAAAACCCAGACGCATTTAATAAACTTAAACAAAAAGTTGAGAATAGTAACGACCCTTATTCTAAATTAACTGTTACTGATATAACATCAGTTCTTGGAGAAGATAAAGCAGGAAAGTATCTAAATGATACAGGACTTTCGGGAACTTTTTTTGGTGCAGGAGCTCGTTTAGATACAGATCAAAGTAAATTTGTTCTAGACCCAAATGATGGAAAATACTACATAGAAAATCCTACAGTCCGTGTTTTCGACAAAGAAAAAGGAAGATTTTATTCAGCTCCTGCTACTAGAGGAGGGGTAAAAGTAAGTGAATTATTTAAACAAGGACAAGATAAAGCCGTACAAGATGCAATTTTTGAACGAGTACCATTAAGTTTTGTAGATGAATTAGATGAAGATTATAGAAATGAAGTCCAAGGCAGAACAGGTGGAGACAAACGTCTTACTAGACTAGGAAGACCTTTCGGCGGAAATAAAGACAGAGCTGCTATAGAACAAGGTTTTATAGATAGAGGAGACACTATAGATTCTCGTAGAGAAAAATCTGAAGAGTTACGCGGTAAAATAACTGAGATTGAAAATCAAAGTAGACAAGCTCGAGTACAAGAGTTTGAGGACAAAGCTTTAAAAGATTACGACTTTTTATCTAACCCAGTAGCTGTAGGTATGGTAGGAGAATCAGGAGTTGGAAGAACTTTTAAAACAGGGAATAATTTTGCTAACTCTATTTTAAGTTTATCTGCAGAAGAACTTGCTGAACAGGCACCTGATTACAGGAACCAACCAAATACTAACCCTTTTTATGCACCTGATAACATTTTTAGTAATTTAGATTCGACAACACAAAAAGCTCAAATAAGAGCAAGAGCAAACGAAGTAGATAGAATAAACTTTGAAAAAATGCTTGCTGAAGGAGGCGACAAGTTCTTACAATTTGGTCAAGATCTAGACCTTATACTTTCAGGAGACGCAACAGCACTTAAGGGCGCACCCGCTGGGTTTAGAGATGAAGCAGAAGCTGTAAATAGATTCTATGAAGCTCAAGGAATAAATAAGCTATTCGATGAAACCCCATTTCCAAATTTTTTTGACGCTCTTAGTCCAGACAGTTCTGCTACTCTTAGTGGGATAATGACTGCTGATAAAGACCAGTTAGCAGCTCAAAGAAGCGGAGATAGATCTGAAATAACTAAACAGTTACTAAAAGGTGATCTTGTAGATAATAAATTAATAAAAAGGTTTCAAGAACGTCCAGATATTATGCAAGAGTTTATGGCTGACCCTAAACAGTTTGCTCTTAAATATCAAAATGACGATAACGGATTGTACGGACCTCGTAAAAATACAAGCGTAGTAGATGCTTCTATGGCTAAAATGGATGGTAGACAAATTACTGATGCTAAAGAGGCTTTAGAAGCAGGGGATGTTGCTGCTATTCGTAGGATTGCTTCAGAAATGGACGCTCTTAGTGACAAAGAACAACGTGCTCTTGTAGCAGATATAAACAGAACTGGAGGAGACTACGGCAGAACTTTAGAGCCTGAACGTATAGCTTTGTATTTTTCCATGTTAGGTTCACTCCCACAAGATTCTCAATTATTTGAGGTTCTTACTAGAGGGGACAATCTTACTAATATGATTCAGTATGGAGTGTTTGATTTTGATAGAGAAAAACTGCTTTTAGAGCAACAGAAAGAAGGTAGGTTAGGTAGAACAGAAGCAAAACAGACCGAAGTTGATTTTGATGATGCGTTTGTAAGAGGACAAATTTATGATGAAAACGGCAATCTCAAAGATACACCTTTACTTAATCAAGCTGCTTTAGAATTAAAAGCACCTTTTGAAGATCTTATGAGGTTACGTAGAAAAGGACCTTTAAGTGAGCCAAACGACATTACCTTAAACAGAGTTCTTACTTATAGACTTGCAATTATAAATGAAAATATTAAGCAACAAACGGTACCTAGTTTTATAAAAGAATTCTTTACACTTGGTCTTGCAGAAGGAGCTTCTCCTGAACTGTTTACTGTTTTACAAGACGTAGATGTATTTAAACAAGATGATACACCAATAAAAACATTAGATGAGTATTTCAAATTAAGTAAAGAAGAAAGAAGAAGGCTTAAACTGTCCCATAGAGAAACACAAGAACCGTTAT
>Ga0098036_1001110_pt1 | contig 10330 bp, 23 predicted proteins | sample 4_EtaG_FD_77064 | JGI IMG/M metagenome (GOLD analysis project Ga0098036, IMG submission 77064) | Marine viral communities from the Subarctic Pacific Ocean - 4_ETSP_OMZ_AT15127 metaG | ecosystem: Environmental > Aquatic > Marine > Oceanic | place: Pacific Ocean | collected 2015-01-07 | reverse complement strand
TATCCGATAAAACGTCCGATCCTTGAGATTTTATCAATCGACCCGTTAAATCCTTCATGCCCCAACGGGTCATAACAACAATAATCGCTCCTCCAGGCTGTAAACGCTGTCGAGGACCAGATGTATACCACTCAAATGCGTTATCAAACGCAGATTCGCTCAACGCATCTTGCTCCGAGTGCGGATCATCAATAATAAACAAGTCTGCACCACGACCCGTGACCGCCGCACCCACACCAGCAGCGAAATACTCGCCCCCAGCTTCGGTTTCCCACCGTCCTGCCGCTTTACTATCCGCTTTTAACTCTGCTTTTGGAAAAACGTCCTTATATGCAGGGTCTTCAAGCAAATCTCGTACCTTACGGCCAAATCGAACAGCCAATTCCGTGTTGTGAGTGGCCTGAATAATCTTTAATTTCGGATTTCGACCCAAAAACCACGCTGGCATAAGGTAAGATGCAAACTCAGACTTGGAATGACGGGGCGGCATGTTCACAATCAGCCGTTTTAGCTTCCCTTGAGCAATTAATTCAAGCTTTTCAGCTATAACACGGTGATGACGACCCTCAATAAAGCCCTCATACACATGATGAACAAACGGCATGAACTTATCTCGTGCTTCTTCACGCACGGAAAGTCGAACTTGTGCCTGTTTTAAAGACAATATCTCCCGTAGGGCTTCTTCAGGTACACTATCTAGGTTCATCTAAGTGAAACTATCCCACCGTTTCTCGCTACAAAGACATTCGCATAAGGATCAGCAAACGGATTAACCTGATTTGCTCGAATGAAATCCATACTCGGAGCAGCATACGTATTTCCCGAATAAGGAACCAAACTCGGCTGTAAAAACGAAGGAACCTGAATGTTCGATGGAATAAACGGAACAAGCGGATCATAACCAACCGGATCATCTGAGTCGGGATCGGGATCTGGGTCTACTGGATCAAGATCTACTGGATCAAGATCCACAGGGCCAGGGTCAACGGGATCAGAACCGCCGCCACCGCCATCACCGCCACCTTGATCACCACCGCCCGAAGCTCCTCCTCCAGAATCGTCATCACCTGCTGCACCGCCTCCACCACTGTCATCTCCTCCTGTTATTGGGTCATAGGTCACAGGATCAATGTTCGTGAATATATCTCCTTGACCCTCGTTTAAAGACGTATCATCTCCACCGCCACCAATGGCAACCGGAGTCGTTCCGTCATAGTACATTTGATCCTGACCCTCGCCCATGCCCTCGCCAAGTGTAACAACATCACCGCCAATAGCAGCTAAATCACCGGGAGATGGACCAAGCTCGTCATATGCTAAACCCTGATACCCATCAAGACCTTCAGATCCTGCAACAGTGACCGTTGGTCCACGACCACCTCGTTCACCCGTTAAAAACGTATCAAACCGACCTTGAAGCTCATCCATAAACCGAAGATTCGCATCGCCATCAAGACCACCTCCTGCGTATACCGCCTCTAAACGACGACGATTCCAATCCTCAAACCACTCTGAGTCATTCTCTTGAAGAAACTTTCCTGCTCCAAAACCGTAATTCGGACTGAATGGGTTGTCTCCAAGATCTGCACCAACAACCTCGCCCAGTACCGAGGACGGTAAAACTCCGCTCGTAAAACCACGGTCATCGGTTCCAACGGCCGCTGGACCTAAGGACGAACCGCCACCACCACGCAAAATAGCATCTTGATAAACATCATCAGAAGAACCACCGCCAACACTCGTTGGAATATTGTATCCAGAACCTCGGCCAACCTCACCAAAGATATTAGGAGTTGTGTTATAGATTGCCGAATCAAAAACCTCCCCGTCTTCGTCATAGCCAAAATTATCTAAGCCAGCTGGTCTAGCCGGAGGAGCAGAAGAAGAAAGCACAGCACCAGGAGCCGTGATTCCTAAAAACTGCTTGCCCTTATCAACCAAATCCGTAATGCCACCGCCAACACTGCTTGCAAGATTCTTTAAATCACCGCCAAGCTGACCGCCTCTCGTAACCAAATCATCCTTCGCAGCGGCAAGAGAATTTTTAAATCTTTCAGCAGGATCTACGTTGTTTAAGGCCTGTACTGCATCCTCTAAGGAAAGATTCGGAAACATACGTTTTGCTTCCATGGAATACGGATCTGTACCTGCTTTTTTTGCTGCCCTATCCGCTTGATCCTGCTCAAACTGTTTATCTTCTTTTCCCTTTAGCCTATCTGCCTCTGCTGCACTGGCTTTATATTCTTGTTCCTTAATAGCTCTCTCTTCAGGACTTAATAAAATATTTTCTAAACCTTGTTTAAAAGCACCAGCCTCTGAAGTGCTACCTGAAGTTCTAAATAAATTTCTTCTACCAACACCTAAATCATCAATAGCATCAAGAAACTCATTTCGACCAACACCAAATTCAGCTAAAATATCCTTATCAAGTAAATTTGTACCGTCAGCAAATCTTATCGCTCTGTCATCATCAGAGCTTCTCGAAAAAGTAGATACACCAACTTCATCAATCTTATTTTGCAAGGCCTGTGCTACTTTCTGAATCGAAGTAAGTTCAGGTTCAGGAGGAAGAGCTCCAGCTCCAGCTCCAAAACCTAGTTGATCCCTAAGTTGCTGATTTGAGGCAGCCGTCTGATTCGCAAGAGCCATCAACTGATTAACAGAGTCTTGCTTTACATCATCCATGGAAGCAGAAGCAGGGGTTACTGGATCAAGGGCCGCGGTTACTGGATCAGCGGCAACAACAGGAGCAGCAGGAGTTACCGGATCAGCGGCAGGAGCCGTGTATTTAACTGTTTCTCCTGCCTCGTTCCTCGTATAACCAGTTGGAGAAACAACCGCGCCGTCAGGTTGTGTTACAAAACCATACTTCTCGATCAATATCTTAGCAACAGCTGGGGAATAGGACATCGAACCTCCAATATTATGTTGACAGCATCCTAACCCAAAAAAATATAAGAGGCAAATGAAATTAGATTTGAAATAATTTTGGGGGCTAGGGACTCCAAAGCCTTCTCAGATTACGTTTTTCCTCCGAACGAAAATATATCTCATTGAAACTATAAAACCAGGGCGGGAGGGTGGGAAGCGGCGAGTGCCCCAAATTTAGGGAGGGAGGGGGGCCAGGCTTTTCCGTGTACCCGACCCTATGCCCCAAGTAACCCTCGGTCAGTGGCTCTTAGAAGATTGTGGTGGGCTGTTATAAGCCCACAAGTAAACGTTGCATTATTGTCACTGTCAAGTATTAAATTACATGTGTGTGTTATTTGCCACAAGACTATAAGAATATTTATATGTTGATCGATCGCATGTTGACTATCACAAGTAAAAAACTTAATATCGTAGATATTAACTAAGTCTATGAAAGGACATACTATGGCATTAGCTAAAATACAAGACCTACTATCGAATACGAATAGAATTGCAGACCTTAGAAGCGACCTAAGTATGGCAAAGTTTATGATAAAAGAATTGAAAGGTATCGTTATTGATACGCAAGAGAAGCTCGTAAAAAAAGATAAAGGTCATTTTATTAATAAACGAATGACTAGACTAAAAGTAACGGGGAAAGAAGATTACATAAAACTTTATGGTAAAGAAGAATGGGACGAGAGAAGTAAAACAATTACCTATAAAGTATTTGAGTTGAAATAATTCTGGTGCGAGGCTTGGCAACAAGCCTCCATCCAGAGCAATTTCGCTCTAAATGGAGAACTAAAAAATGACTATACAAGAAAAAATAGAACAAAAGCTTAGTGATATAGCAGATGCTGAACACGCTAAAATTAAAGCTATTAGCGATGTTCACGCATCACAAATGCAATGGATCATTCAACTTGGATATAATCAACTCGACGAGTTGATAAAGGGTGATCGAACATGAAAGAATTCATTCAAGACTTAATAGGGGCCACCATTGTGGTGGCTCTTCCATTCGCATTATTATGGGGGGCTTACATATGGGAAGCAATATAGAAAAAACGTATGATGAAATGAACGACGAAGAAAGATCTATTTTAGAAATAGAAATCTGTTTTAGTCAACCCCTAGGAAAAAGAGGATTAGACGAGTTTATGGGGGTAGAATACGCAAACAGTGTAGTTTATACTAGAACTGCAAAACAGATAAAAAAGGATATTAAAACGTTTCAAGAGCTAATAATAGAAGGGAAGCATCATGACTAATAAAGAACTTTCTAAGCTAACCGACGTTCAAATATCTCAAGAGATAAAGAGGTTTCAGGAAGAGTTAAACAATAGGAATAAGGATCGAAATGCAGAACAAGGTCTTTTCGAAAATGAAATTTGCTTAACCTACAGTTCTTATCTTTATAAACTCAAGTATAAGTTATCTCGAAATACACCTATGAAAGATTTGCACGAAACGCAAAGAAAACGACGGTTAAAAGAAAATGTATAACGATTAAGGCCTCTTCGGAGGCCTTTTTCTTTTCAAGCAAAAACCTGCAGCTAATCAAAAATCATTTATATATTATTAATAGTTCTTGTTAGTACCAGTAAAAGGGAAGCCCGAACCCGAACTATAAAGCCCCGAACCCGAAACCCGAACCGATAACCATTGGCGCAAAAATCCAACCAGCAGCTCGACCGGATATAAAAATATTTATATAAAGGGCTTGTTTAATGTATAAAAATCTTTATACTAAAGTTATTGTTAATGTAATTGAAAGGACTGAAAACAATGACACAAAATGAGTTTTTATGGCTATGTAATAGAAACAAAATTGATCCAAATGTCGCTTTGGAAAACGACGATTTGAGAAACGCATTGCAAGCAAGAGACGATGCGAAAGTAGAAAAAATCTTTAGGGAGGAGTTCTAATGTTTACTTTAAATAGAAACGCTGTCGACGCTTTTGTACAAGGCGAAAGAGACGGCATAATAGACGAAAGCATAGATTGGATTATATCCACAGTTTTAGAACAAGAAATTGTAACCTTTTGCACATCAAAAGGTTGTATTTCTTTTGATGTGGAGGATCTTGTCCATGAATCTTAATCTTAATCCACTCGGTGCGAATGTAAACGAATTGGTCATGGACGACGGTTCAAATTGCCCTACAACTATTTTATTTAGTTATCGCACTCCCGTAGCAATGTATCTTTATAGCAAAAACGAGGGTTGCTATAATTACATCGTAACCGAGGAAAAACATTCTTCGACAACTAGTCGACATATTACAAACTGGTTAAGAAGAAAAACTGGTTTTGGAAATTACGACGCTATTAAAAAACCTCAGAGTTGGTTTGATAGAGTTTGTAGCACTCCAGGAAATCGACAAGTAAAATGATTCCTTTAGAAAAAGAAATCGCAACCCTAATCCGGACCAGGATTAGGGAAGCCCTCGAAGCCTCAAACAATAACAAGGTTCAGGCCTCGAAGCTGTTAGGACTAAAGAACTATCAGACTCTTAATAATTGGATCAAGAAATATTTGGAGTGAATCAAGAACCTTGCATCCGGCAGCAGTCGGGTGTAAGATCATCGGACTTGTTAGTTCTCCAATTCTATCAAGGGGACAAGTACTAACAGTCCTTTCATAATTGTAATAGTACTTGTCCCGATTACCCCGAACCCCGAATCACCCGAAAAATATCCCCGAAGCCCGAAGCCCGAACCAATGGTTTAAGGTCAAGCCCGACCTCGGACAAGGGACCTGCCGAGCCACCGTCAAATAAAAATAGATCACGCTCCCCGACCCTCTTTACCAAGATAAAGTTTACGCCTCCCTTGTGAGAATACGAAGTATTCCACGAGATTTGGTGAGGAGACAACGAAACCTTGTTATTTTTTGTTACTTTGAGTTCTAACCAAAAAGCCAAACTATCCCATATAATATGGACATCTGGGATTCCACCCCCATGACGGTTTTCTATACGAGTTGCGAATGAGTTAGGTGGCAGATTCTTGCGAACTGTGTTCCAAAAGTTTCCCTCTGGTGTCCCCATCTTTTACCTCTGTAAACTCCCCTTCGATAAACGCTTGAGGATATTGTTTTCTTAGTTGGACCAGTCGAGCCGTTATATCTTCTCTGGACAGATCATCAAGAGAATGAATACTTTCCCTTCGATCAACAGTAAGTCCACCCAAGGCCGACCGAATCTTCTCCGCGTTTATAGCACTGGAGAACTGACCAGCCTCTTCTGCTCCTTCGGATAATTCCTGCAAACGTTTAAGTTGTCCAATGACTGTGACTCCATAACGACGTTCACGTTCCTGTCGTAGTTCGGTGATGAACTCAACAACGTGAGGATACGACTTACCATTTAATAATGTGCTTGCTGAGATACGAGCCACTTTTGGAGAATAACCTGCTTTTCTGGCACATTCGGCATTGGAGTATATTCCCTCAACATAATGTCGTGCAAACTCACGTTGACGATTCGTTAATTTACGATCTTGATTTTCTTCAACATCTCTTGCGATAGTATTTGCAGTACGAGTAACCATGAGTTTTTATATACAGCCTTATGAAAAGAAATACAAAAAGAAATTTTTTAAAAACGTAAAACTACACTGATCGGGCGTAGAAGTGTTACAAACGGGACAAAAGAGAAGATAAACGGGACAAACTTTTTTCAACTATATAACGCTGCAATATACACTTGTCCCACTTGTCCCACTTGTCCCACTATAATTAAGTAAAAAAAATAAAAAAATCATTTCTTTCTAGGACTGTTATAATGCAACTCGTGGGACAAATATCTTTATTAAAATAAATGTTGTTATTTTTGTCATATACGTTTACACTAAATCATTACTTAATTTAATTGGAGATTTAGAATGAACCTAGAATTAAAGAACATCAAACATACTGCGTGGGCTTCAGAGGAGACCAACTGTTATCAAGCGTCTCTTTATCTTGATGGCAAACCTTTTGCCATTGTTGATAATGATGGGAGAGGGGGTTGCGACAGACAGAACGCACACCCTTCATTTAAGAAAGAAAACTTTCGTAAAAACTTTTTTGATATGATGACCGAGATCGATGATTATTTCAAAGGTCTTCCAAAGAAGAAGTATGACGACTTTGAGTTGGATATGGACTTGGAACTTTGGTGTGGTGAGCAACTTGCGAAGTGGCTGTCTGCTAAAGACATGAAAAAAATCATGCGTACAAAACATCTCTGTAAAGATAAGAAAGGATTTTTTACTTATCCACATGAGGTCAAAGTTGCCCGTATTGTTCGGGACAATCCTAAAGCAATTATTTTAAATGATCTGCCTTTTGACGAGGCACTAACACTTTACATGGGAGAAGTATAATGGATTTTAATAAAGCAACATTGAAGGTTATTCGGGAGAAGATGCAAGAAGCGTTGAACGATGTATCTATTGATACCTACACAAATCATAACGGAGTTGAATCATTAGGTTTAACTATTGTCGTAGGGAATTGTTCTTATGATGAGAATAGTGCAACGTTCAAGGTCAACATCACGAAAGAGGGTGGAGCCTCAAAAGAGGAGCGAGATTTGAAACAAATGGCTCCCCTTCATCATTTAGATTTAGACAAGGTTGCCACGATTAATGGGAACCTTAAAGTTAAACTTTCTGGATATCGTTCTCGTGCGAGGAGCAAACCTTACATGGTTCGATCTGTTGATGATCCGAGCAAGCAATATATTATTTCGACGGATAAAGCGAAGGATATGTTTGGCGATTATATTAAGGTTCCAACATCATGAAGGGCGTTAATATCACAACAACAGATGAGAGACCATTGTTCTTATGTGAATGGGACGGTGGTTCGTTGACCGAGGTTCATACTCGTGAGAGTTTAAAATCTCAGTATGGCGATACAAATTTATATGACCCACTAGACGTTGAGGACGGTGGGCATTTATGGATTAAATGGACAGATGGTAAATCTGTCTGGCCTTCGATGGGGACGTTTGATGAGGTTCTTGATGACATGTGTTCCACGTTACTTGCTGATCGAAGTGTGGATTACACTTGCGATAATATGCGGATTGCGAGGATCAGATGACCTTTGAGCAATTTCAAAAAACCAGAGAGCTTTTGACATTAGATCATCCCCATCATGGGGAGGTCGATGTTTATGCGTACAATGTTGATCTTTCATTAATGGCGAGGGATTTTCCAGAAACAACAGACGATGTTTTACACATTGTTATTAATGAGGATGTGAGGGGTTTTTACAATATGGAGAAGTATAATGTATGAAGTAACAGTTAAATTAGATTGTGAGGAAGAACCGACAGTAGAAGATGTGATTAATTATATTAATGAGTTGGGAGAGGACTTACATTTTTACATAACACTTAATGGAGAGGAAATAGAATGACTCCTTTTATTGATGCAAGAATGATGGCGAGGGATTTTCCAGAAACGTTTCATGTTCCGAGTTCCGAGGAGATTGCGACGTTGAACGTTGGAGATTTCGTTAAGGTTGCGTGTGAATTTAAGGACGGTGGCGAGAGGTTTTGGGTTCAGATATTTGAACTTGATTCCAAGCGTCGATGGTTCAAGGGCGATGTATCAAATGTTCTAGGCACAAACGAGATGAACTTTGGAGATGAGGTTATGGTTTTTGCGAACAACATTTACGATTACACCTACGCAGAAGCGAACGAGGAGAATGTAAGATGAATTTTTCTGAATTATACGAGTGTTGGCGTTTTGCAGAAATTTTAGCTCATTCAAATAAGGTAGAATTGCATAAATCAATACATAATGACATTCGTGAGATGCTTCCCTTCCCAAGCAGAGGCGAAGAGAAGTGTAACGAAATAAGGAGATTTCATAACTATATGGAAGATATTTTAAATAATAATAAAAAGACTTCAACAATGATAAAGGAACTTGTGGAAGAGATTGATCGGTTAAAGTCATTGTAGTGAATAGGCGACTTCGGTTTTGGAGTCGCCCTTTTTGTGCAATGACGCACAACCCCAGAAGAGGAGAACAACATGGGAAAAGTAAAAGATATATTAATCGGCATGGAAGAAGATGCCATGACAATGGATCGTGATGCGTGGATTGAGAAGCATGGCGAGAGTGACGTTTATATTTATGATCGTGTGAATGACGAGATATCCAGAGAGATGTCGATGCACATGTTGAATGGATTGCACGATCTTTTGTATGGTCGTGAAGCATCATGACGCAGATATATTTTGAAGGAGAACTACTGATAGACCATGAGCCGAGTTTAGATTACATGGCTCAAGATTGGGCAAATTGCGATGTAGAAAATGGTGAGATATCCAGTTGGGATCATGCTTATGAGAGTGCGTGGTCTGCGATTGAGTCTGAGTTGAAATTTGAAGGATTAGAATGGGAGGAGATATTGTGACGCAATCAGATCAGGAGTTTGAAGGAACATCGATAGTGTATGACAAACTATTGGACATTTCGGAAGAGTTGAGCCGTGAAGGAGTAACGACTTCCCAGATGGCAAGAGCAACGGCATTATTTCTGGTGGATTTGAGTTTTGATTGTGCTCCATCGGGGGATTATGCCATGCACTTAATTTTAAGTGCGATCATTGAGAAACTGGAAAGGAACATCGATGACGAGTGAAGATATAGAAAAGACGATAGCTGGAGCTTTTAAAAAATATTTTAAGGGAGAATTATAATGCCGAATCATTGTACAAATGAGGTTACGATAACCTTTAAGAATTTGGACCAGAAGGAAGCGTTCCGAAAGTGGGTGGATAATGGGAAAGATAATCCACTCGATTTTGAAAGAATACTTCCTTATCCAAAGGGAATAGAAACTGTGACTGATATCTTATCTGGCGAGAAGAAGAAAGTTGTAGTCGGTGGCGAATGGAATTACGAGTGGTGCTGTGAAAACTGGGGAACCAAATGGAATTCCTACAGTTGGGATCAATTCGAAAGTCGTTGGGAAGATGAGTATGACGAGGAATATATTGATTTAAGATTCGAAACGGCATGGGGACCACCGACAGGAATTCTGAAAAAAATTCATGAGAAGTTTCCAGACTTGCCATACATTCGATGGTTTTACCGAGATGAGGCTGACATGTTTTGTGGATATCTGGATGCAGATGTGGGGATTTCAAATGCCTAATTATTATAAACATAGACATGGTTTTCCCTATGACCGAGGTACTGCCGATGCGTATTACGGCAGACCTTGGGACCCTCACTATTGGAGTGAGGGCACGTATCATGGAACTCGGACTGAAGTGAGTGACATGACTCCACAAGAAATCGTTGATTACACCAAAGGCTATAACGAGTGTGATGACCGTAAGAACTGGGGTACTTATCAGGAGGACGAAGATGGATGAGTTCCCAGTATGCGATGAATGTGGCT
>Ga0098036_1001107_pt1 | contig 10360 bp, 15 predicted proteins | sample 4_EtaG_FD_77064 | JGI IMG/M metagenome (GOLD analysis project Ga0098036, IMG submission 77064) | Marine viral communities from the Subarctic Pacific Ocean - 4_ETSP_OMZ_AT15127 metaG | ecosystem: Environmental > Aquatic > Marine > Oceanic | place: Pacific Ocean | collected 2015-01-07 | reverse complement strand
TAGTATTAGTAGTAGCATCCCACAAAAGTTTAACACTCATACCAAAAGTTGAATAAACAATTTTAGCTAATCTTACACCAGTACATGCTTTACCATCACTAGTTCTAGTTGCTAAACCACTTACATCAACCTTATTTACTGCTGCCTCACCAGTTCCATCGGATGTGTTGGTCAGCTGAATAACAGCTGACCTATCACTATCTGACAGAGTTGTTGAAGTTACTGCGTCTGCCATATATTACTCCTTAAGAAGCTACGTCGTAGCCGATTATCTCAATCATAAAACGACCAGCAGTATAAGCAGCATCGCCTGTACCTTGACTTACTAAATATAAGTATTGATCAGCAGTGATGTCTCCACCAGCAACCATAGTACCTGCAGATGCAGCACCAGCGTTGATGATTTGAGTTTCAGTTAAATCGCCGATAGCTGTATCGTTTACACCTGTGCCTTCAGTAGCTGAGTATAGATCAATGTCTGTGCTTCCGCCAGCTGGAGTTTCTACACAAGTCATAGTTACACCAAAAACAACACCTTGGTTAGCTGTTGTAACCTGTGCTATATAAGCAACACCTGAGCCATCTTTACCGATAATATCGCCTGCAGTTCCACCGTCTTTTAACCCAGTTAAGTCAATCATGATAGTAGATTTAACTATGTTAACGTTAGTGTCAACATCACTGTGTAGTCTGTCTACCTGAGTGATGTATACTGCTGCTGTGCCTTCAATACCAGCACTACCAACAGCTTCATTTGCCATTTTATCGCCACTAGTAACAGTAACTGTACCAGTAGTTGAGTTTTCTGAGATAGTTTGAAAACCGTTTTTGGAGCGGACTGGTCCGCTAAAAGTTGAATTTGCCATAATTTCCTCCTACGGAAATAAGTTTCACCATCTTGGCTTGTCTGCTAGGTCAGTTGGTAAAACAAGTTAAAAAGTCCTAGAAGTGAATGATATAACGTATTTTAGAAAAAAGAAAGGGAGCCGAAGCTCCCTTAAATGACGTAAAAACGTCTACCCCGAAAGGATTAAGCTCCTGGTGAACCGTACATTCCACGCCAGTCACTAAAGCCGAAAGAATATCTTTCTCTTGCTTTGTATCTTACGTTTCCTGTTTCGAAGTCACCTTCCATGCCAGTTGACATAGGTGATCTTACGAAGTGCTTCATACCGTTAGGAGCATCAGTCTTGATGAAGAAAGCATCAGTATCTGTTAGATAATGGTTAACAACGTAACCTTCTGGGAACATTCCCATGTTTTTCATTGCGTTGATGTCATTATCAGAAGTTGATACTCTTCCTGGAGTTTGAAGGATTCTCTCAGCTACAAATTGCAGTTGAGGAGGAACGATTAATTTTCTTGCTTGAACATTAATTTTAATTCCTCTCTCGTCTTTAAACTGAGAAATATCGATCAAAGCATTCTCCAATGAAGTTTCATTCAAGTCTGCAGCAGTTGAAGGTTCATTTGACTGATCGCCAGCTGTTAAAGTTGGGTGATCTGTAGTCATTAAAGGTTTGCCGTCGCCTCCTGGGAAGGAAGTTGAGAAACCATTGTTAAGAACATTCGCAGCTTTTACCTGCTTGGTGTTAGCCATTGAACGTGCTAAAGCCCTTGTATATCTAGAAGATAGGCTATCGTAGAGGTTATCTTCGATTGCTTCTTCTGTCAATGAGAAGGCTAAAGCGACAGTTTCATGGGTGTAACGAGATGTGAAAGTTTCTTGAGCTGTGTCATAACTAACTGAAGCACCTTCCCCTTTTACAGGAGCTTGTGCAAAGCCAGCTAACATTACTTCCTCTTCGAAAGCTCTGTCAGAATTCTCAGTATCAAAAATTTCCGCATGTTCGTTCTCATAACGATCGTACTCTAAACCAAAAAGTGCGTTCAATCCTGGTTCGAGTTCTTTTACTAGTTGAGCTCTATTAATTGCCATTTATATCACCTTTTAGTCGTTGCCGAATACAGAAGCTGGGAATATGAATAAACCTCTAGCATATTGCCCAATTGAGTTGTCTGGTCTATCGACGAAGCCAACCTGTTTAGCAATACCACTAGCAGTAGTAGTAGTCACACCTTCTTTAGAACGGTTGTTGTTAGTATCACCTGCAGTTGTAGAGATAGTATGTACTTTACCGACGTCTGCTTGAGTAGGAGTACCTGTGTACTGTGCCTCATAGACTATATCGGGATCAGCATATACATATGCTTTAGCATCTGCAGAACCTAGTGTTGCGGTACCATCTGGCCATTTTCTGGACCAAACTGGAGTACCATCTGTTGCTGTGTATTGTACACCGTAAAACACACCTAGAGGAGCGTCGGTTGCACCACCTTGAAGAACGTAACCACTTGTCAATTTCACGACATCACCTGAAAAAATATCACCTGATGCCCCACTTGCGATTGCGAACTCTGAAGGTCTAATAGTGCCACCACTCATATGGTATGCTGGTGTAAATCCGTTAGGATCATTTACATTAGCCATTTATATCACCTTTATTGTTAATATAAGTTCAAAATATAGTTCTAAAGTACTAGCCTTTAGAACCTCCGCTTCCAAAAGTAATCTTAGATGACCTAGACGGATTGTCTATAGGCATGATAGGATTACTCTCTCGCATAAGATTATTGTCCACTGCATCCATCTGATCGTTAGCAAGTCTGGCGTAATATCGCCTTCTTTCTTCGATCGTCTCGATTGGCATCTTAGCGAGGATTAAGCCACCAACTCCTATGACTCCAGCGTGTTTACCTTCATCAAGGGATGGTGCTTCAAAATCAGGATGGTCTTTAGCCATTACTGGCTCCCAACCTTCACGAATACGTTTAGACATATTCGCTTGATCTTGTTGCCCAACCATTGACTCACGTATCCATCTGTATACATAGCCCTCTGGTGGATTGGGTGCGTCTAATAAAGACGGTGGACTCCATGGTTTACGTCGTGAAGTTTTTTCTCGACTTTCTGCAGATCTGGAGGTTCGATCTGTGTTAGTAGTTTCATTATTTTTATCTACCATTTTCTACTCCTTAACATGCTTAGCATATTCTTCTAGTGGCACACCTAATCTTTTTGCTATTGCTACTTGACTCGGTGTGAGTTGTACTTTTCTACGTGAACGTGTTCTTGCTGTTGTAGACCCTCTACTTGAACCAGCTACTACCTCGTTCACAGTGTTCTGTTGAGTTTTTCCTAATTTATGAGGAAAAGCCTCAGCCATCCTTTTATCCACTTCTGCGTAATAGCTATCAGAAGTTGGATCGTAACCCTCTTGTTCTACTAGTTGCCTATGAAAAGCAAAAGCACTAGTAGTCATAGCTACGTCAGAGCCGAACCATTCGTTCTGTTTAGCCCATTCCTGAGCTTTAGGATCTGCTTCTACTTGAACTTGTTGTTGAGGTTGACTTCTAGATTCTATCTCTTTTTCAACATCAACAGCAGGTTCTTCTACCTCTTCAGTATTTTTTGCTTTGACTCGATTGAGGCTTTCCTCTTCTACTGCTAATTTAGCAACATCTTTTTGAGCTTCGAGCATTGCGTCTGTATCGCCCATCTCGTATGCCTTTTTATATCGGTCTTGAGCAGACTGAAGTTCAGACCCAACTCTACCTTTATACTCATCATATAAGTTCTGATCAGTTTTTGAAAGTTTATTTTTTGTCTGATTAAGTTCACCCTGAACAGACTTAGCATAATCTATTGCTGCCTGTTCACGTCTTTCAGCTTCTCGAATCTTATAAGTAAGTTTAGCGATACGTTTTTTAACACCTTCACTATAGTCTTCAATCTCATCTGATTCTTTAGCTTCTTCTTTTTTAGGTTCTTCTTGAGGTTGTTCGTCTTCTACAACTTCTTCCTCTTCATCACCTTCAGTTTCAGGAAGTTCAACTTCCGTCAACTCTTCTTCTTGTTGCAAGGCTTCATCTGCCATGTTTTGCTCCTGTTGTTGCGTGATTCATATTAGCCTGAAACTATATCCTCAGGATCAGTTATCACTGCTAATACATCATCATCGTTTAATAATCGCAAGTCGCCACCCTCAATTTTGATTCGTGCTCCTGCGTACCTGCCGAATATCACCCAGTCACCTTCTTGACACCATGCACCTCCAGGATATCTATCCTTATCAGCGTATGCGTCTGGACCAAGCGATACTACGTATCCTACATTAGTGGCTATACGTTCTTTTTCTAATGTTTCATTAGCTAAGTATAAACCACCTTTAGTTTTTTGCTTTCTGCTGAAAGGTAAAACCATTAGTCTGTAGCCTGTGGGGGTAGGGAGTTCTTCTTTTAAATTAGAATCTTTTTCAACATTATCAGGAGTAAATTTTAAATCTTCCTTAGGTTCAACTTCTTCTTCTTTAAAACGGTCAACCGAATTAGGTATCGGTTCGCCACCTTTGCCGAATGCGGCAACTTCTTTAGTCATCTTCTATATCCTTATGCAGGTCTCTAATTAAGAGTTCCGTAAACGACAGACCTGATATTTCGCCTACGATTTTTTGATAACTTTCAAAATCTTGCACTCCACCATTAGCGAGTGTTTCTGTTAACTGCTCTTTTCTTTCTGCAATTAACTTCTTTAACTTATCGAACATCTATACTATTTCTTCTTCTTAGATTTTCTTCTAGATTTAGCACCAGAACACTTCCATCTTTTTCTTGATAAGTTATTAGGAGTGTTCGGATCATTTTGTTTTTTCTTAGATAACCTCTTTTTTATACCTAAACTTCTTGCACAATACGAGTCGCCTTTAGATGTTCCTGGTCTGACTCTTCTTTTACCATCTTTGGCTTTACCTGCTTGACCATAACTAACCTTTTTACCAGACTTAGTTACTTTTACTTTAGCCTTGCCTCTTCTTGGTGTTGCCATTGTGATCAGTATACCTAATTATGCTAATTTAGTAACCTTAGTTTTCTTAGCTTTACCATTACCTTTACACATAACAGTATTAGAGCCACCACCTTTTTTCATCATTTTAAAATCTACGCCAGATAATTTACCGTCTTTGTTTTTATCTAGTTTAGTTTGACCACCGTGTAGTTCACCACCGTGTGCTTTAGCAGTTCTTGCTGCTGCCTTAAAATCTGATGCTGAAGGTGCACCTTTATCGCCTTTCTTTCGCATCTTTCTGCCTTCTTTACGTTTTTGGTTTATATTGTAATATAGACCTTTTTTAGCAGTTCTACCGTCTTTAGTTTTATGCGTTTCTTTACCCATTACTCTTTCCCACTCCAACTTGCGTTGTGCTTTGTGCCCTGTGTAGCTTTACCTGTTCCTTGAGTTTTAACTTTACCCTGACCAAATACTTTTTTGAATAAAACATCTTTTACTCGTACTGGTTTTGATAAGTCAATTCTATTAGGACCTTTTACATTTACCTTTTTCATGGTTACTTCCTCTTTTTGGCTTTTCCGCCTTTAGTCATTTTCATTTCGCCACCACCACGTTTTTTAGCTTTGCGTTTTTTAACTGACTCAGCGTCAATACGTCTACGGTTGGCATTACCAGCTACAAATGATGAACTAGCTTTACCTCTATTTTTTGCTCTTGGCATTTTATCTTCCTCTATTTTGGTTATCTGAGTTCCTTACATCTTTAAGTATCTCAGAGTATGATTTACGGATGCTCTCTTTTTCTTTCATAAGAGCTTCCTCCCTGTCTTGAGCTATTTTCATTTCTGCTATAGCTTCCGTTGATTCTATTTTAGCTAAATCTACTTGAGATTTTAAGGCATCAGACTGTGCTTTTTGCGCAATTTCCTCACGTTTTAATTCCACTATAGGATTCATTTGTGCGTTTTCTTGTGCTTGAGCCATAGCCTGAGCTTGACCAGTTACTACTTGAGTAGCTTGAGCTGCAAGTAGAGCTAATTCATTCATCACTTCTGGTGGTATTTCACTACCAAGTTCTGGTAATTGTTGCCCTAATACTTGTTCTATTTGTTGTTTGTATAACATGGCTTGGTGCTCTTGTATGTTTGCACTAATAGCCATTTGTGCTGTTTGATTTTGAGCTACCATAGGATTCTGTAAGAAAGAACTATGCGCAGCAATATAAGCATCATGGTTCTGGAACTCAAACGCTTTAATAGGTTGTCCTGTCATGGCTGCTTGTTGTTCGCTTATCGGGTCACGAGGTGGTATTTCTTGAACAGGCGGTAGTATACCGTCTATATCTTTTACCTCTAGTGCCTCGTACATACGTTTATAGGCTTCTCGTAAATCGTGTATTTGCGGTGCTGCCTGTGCCATTTGTAATTCTTGTTGAGCTAACATTACCCTTTGAGCCATACTAAATATGTTAGGATCGCTTACTGGTATAATATCAACTTTAGCATCAAAGTCTTGAGCTTTTATTTCTCTACTAGCTCCTGGAACATCATAAGGATAAACAGGGGGTAGGCTACGAGAAAAAATACCAGCTAATAACCTAAACTCTTTCTTTTGAGCAAAGTGTAAACGCTTATGAATAGCCGACATAACCTTAGTACCACGCTCTAACATAGCTACAGTAGTGCCTACAGGTAACTGTTGACTACCTATATCGCCCACTTGCATGTCTGCTATGCTAGCAAAACGTCTACCTGAGTCAATTATAACACCTAATAGCTGAGTTAGTACGTTACTAGGCTCTTTATAGGGTAAAGGCATCAGTGCATCACGGATTGTGCCTCCTGGAACGTCTACATCTCTAAATTCACCAGGACGTAACGGTTCATCTTCACCTTGTACCCTCATACCACGTGCTTTAAAGCCAGCAGGTAGGTTACTTAGGGTTCCAGCGTCAATTAACTGACGTAAAATTGATGTAGCGGACTTAGTAAGCCCACCAATCATGTGAATTAGCCCAAAACCGTAAAATCCAAGCCCTGGAAGGAACTTATAGTGTACAAAATACTCTTTTTTACGGAATAATTCGTCACCTTGCTCCCAATTACGTCGTATTGAGAGTATTTCATCGCTATCTTCTAAGATAGTAACGATATAAGGTACGGCAAAACCGTAATTATCTATATCTGGAAGCTCTAAATTGACGTGTAACTCTAAAACTGAGTACTCATTATAGTCAGCTAGAGGTGGTTCTATGCCTTGAAGCTCATCAATCTTTTCTTTTGCTTCGTTATATTCTAAATCTACCCCTGCTTCACCTATTTGTACGTCTCGGTACGTACCATTCATTTGTAATTTTTTTAAATCGTTACCTGTCATACTGATAACGTGGGTAAAACGTGGGCTAGTTTCTAAATCTGTAGTTTCGTAAGCTACTACTAAGTCCTCAGCTTTAACTAATCTACTTGTAGCCCTACCTAAAAGATTGTCGTAATAAACTTTTTTGAATGCACTACCAGCTAACGGTAAATAAAACAATAAACTATCCATTTCTGGGTCATATTCTTGCATGACTTCAGTAATTTGATAATTCATAAATTCTTTTACACGTTGACTTTGACCCATTGCCTCTGGACTTTCGTTGCCCATGACACGTGTTTTTACTGGACCACCACTTGGTAATAATTCTTTATAGGCTTGAGCTTGAAATTGTGTTACTGCTTCACTTAATAAAGGGTGATGTACACCTGTAGCTCCAGGAAAAGGTTCTTCTCTTTCTTCAGTTTGTATACCTAGTAATTCTAAACCTTTAGTAAATACATCAAGCCAGTCTTTACGTGATTCTTTATCTTGTTCAAAAGCATCAACTAGTTCGCTTGATAAAGTTTGTAAAGAAGATGAATCTAAAACTTCTGCTAGATTCACTTGGTGTTCGGTAGCTATTATTTCTTCCTCTTCAAATAGAGGAACTAAGTTACCAGAAGGATCAACTTCAAAGGCAGTAGTTTGTTCTCCTTGAATATTCATTTCTTCAGGAAGCTCAACTTCTAACGTTTCTTGTACTTGATCTAATAGTTCTTCAGGTAAGCCACCTTCTTGGAGATTTTGTCTTTCTATTGCCATGGGTTAATAATAACTTATTTTTCGTTTAGGATATAGCTCTTCGTCTTCATAGTCACTGGGTAGTTTTACAAATCCACCTTGCCTAAAACGTAATAGTGCTTGAGTGGTTGAGTCTACTAAGTCATCATGATCACCAGCAGGAAACATTGCACATTCTTCTATAACGTCGTGTGCCCATTTAGTATCAGGTGCCCAAACCATACCTGACTCAAATAAAGGTGCACTTGCGTTTACTCTAGCTACTTTATCATTGCCTTTGCTTGGAGTAAAGTTTTGTACAGGTATACCTATATTTCGTAATTCTTGTGTTAAAGGCATACCACTTGCTTTACCTTCTATAATAGTTACGTCAGGTTGCCATTCGTGATATTGTTCTAGGGCTATAGCTTTTAGTTCGGGAAAACTGTACCTACCTTTTATAGCGTCTAATAAAATAATATGTGGAGCTGTACCGTCATAGTAATTTTCACCTAAACTACCTTCTGGGTAAAATACTCCCCAAGTAGTAATAGCTGAATAGTCTGCCATTTCACGTTTTAAAAATGCAGTATCGTAACTTTGTATTAAATATTCACAACGTGGCGGTTTTTCATTAGTCCACTCTTGCCACCACTCACGTTTTATTAAGGCACCTTCTTCTGAACTGGGGTTCTGCATGTATTGAGCGTGCCACTTTGGACCACCTCTTAACGTAGCTTGTACACTTTCTAGTTCTTCTTTTGACCAATACTCTGGCCATAGTGGGTCACCACTAGGCAATATAGCAGGAAGCTCAATAAGTTCCCATTGATCTGCTTTAGGATCACGAGCCATATCTTTTAAAAGTCTACCTGTTAAATCGTTAACGTTCCAACGTGTCATGACTATAACAATGGCACCTCCTGGCTGTAACCTTTGCCTTGGACCAGAAGTGTACCACTCGTACGTATCTTCCATAGACTTAGGGTTAAGTGCGTCTTGTTCTGAGTGAGGGTCATCAATAATAAATAAGTCCGCACCACGTCCCGCTAACGCACCACCTACACCAGCAGCATAGTACTCGCCCTTTCGTTTTGGGTCACGTTTATCTTGAGTTTCCCATTTACCTGCTGCTTTTGAATCTGGGTTAATGAGTACGTCGGGGAATATTTTTTGAAAGTCTTCCGTTAACATTAAGTCACGAATCTTCCTACCAAACTTAACTGCTAAGTCTGCGGTGTGAGTGGCTTGTAGTATTTTTAAACTTGGGTTACGCCCTACTAAATAAGCAGGAAAATAATGTGAAGCAAACTCACTCTTCGTGTGCCGTGGTGGCATATTAATAATAAGCCTTTTTATTTTACCTTTCGCTATACGGTCAAAAGCATCTGCCATTTTAGCATGGTGTGCACCAGCTATAAACTGTGGCCACTGACTTTTAACAAAAGTTAAAAATTCATTTTGACAAGTTTCAACACGTTCTATTTCTGCTAACCTTTCGGTCAGTTCTAAATGTTCCTTGAGGACATCCTCAGGTAGTTGATCTAATAATTCTTTTTTCAATAATATTTTAAAGGCATCAAGGTGGCTACACCACCTGTGTTCATAGATTCATATGTACCTTCAATAATTGATTCTAATTTACGTGCTAACGAACCATAGTGTCTTTCATTAGTTTCTAGAGTTTTAACTAAAGACATTTTTGCGTTTGGGTTATTTAAAACGTCTGCCCTTATTATGCTTTTAATTCTATCTTTTCCTTCTACAAGTTTAGGTAATGCAGCTTTTGCTAATTCTTGTTGTTCTACACCTTTTAGTTTCATAAGGATATCATCAAATTTTATCAAACTTTTAAAATTATCGACTTTGTCTACTACCGTAGGAATGTACCCTAAAGCAGTTTTAAACTTTCCTGGACCAGCTGCCATCATTGCCATACCAGCCATATCTTCTCCTGCTGATAGCTTAGTCATCAACCTGTCTTTAGCTATAAGTTTATCAAGACCTGCCATGGCTTCTTGATCTTTGTTTGCTTGGTACTCTTCTAAAAAATTATCTGCCATATTACTTGTGTAGGTTAATAAAGTATTCTGCGTCAACTAAAGCTAACGGTTTACTTTTGTTTCTTTTTATTATAACTAGACTTTCCACATTTTTACTAGTATTACTTGAACATTGTTCATAGGCTTTCCAGACGTTTACTGCTTCTTGGTTTTTACACTCAATAGAATAAGGGAATATCTTTTTAGTTTGTACGCCCATAATAAGGTCTTCACCGCTACTGCCCATAGGTCTAGATTCTATGTCCTCTGGGTCCACGGACAATAGTTCTATAAGCTTAGTCCGTACCCACTGTTGTAGGCGACGACCTTTAGCTTTAGCTGAGCTAGTTTTTATTTGCCTTGCCCTCTGTATTTTTTACGTCGTTGATTTT
>Ga0098036_1001100_pt1 | contig 10418 bp, 8 predicted proteins | sample 4_EtaG_FD_77064 | JGI IMG/M metagenome (GOLD analysis project Ga0098036, IMG submission 77064) | Marine viral communities from the Subarctic Pacific Ocean - 4_ETSP_OMZ_AT15127 metaG | ecosystem: Environmental > Aquatic > Marine > Oceanic | place: Pacific Ocean | collected 2015-01-07 | reverse complement strand
TAACATTGGCCTTCTGTCGAACCTATTCTTTTCAGCAAAAGGACCATTTACATGGTTATAATGAAGAAATACCTGTCCGCAAGTATTACCTTCAAAAGGTTCTCTCCAATGCTCTAATTCACATCCACTATATACCAGCATATCGCCAACATCAAGCAGGACTTTAGTGCCTTTAGGTGCATCGGGTTTATGTATATTTTTGTATTCGTCTATAACTGAATTTGCTCCTGTACCATCAATAAATATAGGCCAAGGATCTCCTCCTAAATTTATAGTAGTGGATATCTCACAACTTGGTCTATCTTTATGTCTTTTTAATTCATCACCATTTTTGTATAGTCTAGCGTATGAATAAGTTGGAATTAAATCTAGGCCTGTTTCTTGCTGCATTACTGGTAATACTTTCACTAAAAGGGTCTCCATTACCGGATCAGCATAATGAGAATAAGTGTTTGGAATTTGTTGATCAGTCCATGTACCAAGCATTCCTGTATCATAAGTAATGTTGTTTTCGTACATCCATTTAACTGCATCTCTTTTAAGAAGAAAATAGTTAAATATAAAATTAGCTAATTCATAACTAATTGCTTTTTTAATTACTTGATATTTATTGAAAGCCATGTTGTACAAAATTAAAACTTACTGATATTCGTAAATCATTTGATTCATTAGGTTCAACACAATGCCATAACCAAGAAGGAAACATAATTATTCTATTTACTTTTGGATCTAAATGTACTTCTCTCCATAAATGTTTAGGAGGTTGTTCTTTAATTCTTACAGGCATATTAGTTTGTATACCCGGTCTTGGATCATTACAAATAAGTTTACCTGAATTAGGTTCTGCTTTTACATAGTACACACCACTAAATAAACTATTAGGATGTATGTGTGGTTTGTTGTATCCTCCAGGAGGATTTATATTAGCCCACATATTACCTAGTATAGGCTCTCTATCTAACCATTCTTGTTTAAATATATGTGTTGCCATTTTAAATAACTCATCTACTAAGGGTTTAAATTGTGGCATTTCATGCATATTAGTTTTACTATGCCAACCCTTTACATTTGTTTTTTTTACACCTTTATCTTTTTTAGACCACATAACTATGTCATTAGCTAGTTTTTGTGTATCTAGTTTTACATCTTCTCCATATATAAGTGTTGGGAAAAATCCTTCAGCAATCATCTAAATGGTTTACCTCCAAACCAAACAACAAGAGATTGTCTAACACCACGTCTTACAGGGTTAACTCTATGATTTAAAAATGATGCAAATATAATTGCATGACCTTGTTTTAATTCTGCAAACTTACCTGGTGCCATTAATTCTAAATCCCCACCTTCAAACTCTGATGGATCATTTAATAAAAGAGTCATTGATATTTTTCTAACAGGTGGTTCGTGCTGCATGTTTACATCACAATCCATATGCCAATCATAAAATCCTCCTTCTGGATATTCTGTAAACTGTGCGTTCTCCGTGACTTGTATGTCTCCAAATCCAAAATGATTTTCATTTGTTTTTTGTATAAACTTATAAAGATCACGATACATATGTTCCATTTCTTTAAATGGTATCCAAGATATTGTTGTAACTCTTTTCTTTGTATCTGTTCCACCCTCTGGTTTATTCATACCTACTTGTGCTGTTTGTGGTGGTTGACGTCTACCACATTCTATAATCTGTCTACATTGATCTGGTGTAAATAATGGTGTGGTTGTTTGCACAATCCAACTTTTCCATTTAGGTTCTGATATATGTATATTTTCGTACATTAATTTTCTACTCCTCTATTTCTAATTGGGTCATATTGAACATCCATATTTGCAGCTAGTGTTCGTCTCATATCTGGTCCATTAAAAGGATATACACAGTGTCTCATGTCATATGGAAAAACATAAAAGTCTCGTTCTTTAATATTTGGTTGATAGTCTACATGTGCAAACATACCTGAAGCTGAACCTAATATTTGTAATTTACCATTCTGCGGTTGATCAGGCGATGAATATTCTACACCATAAGATTCTGGTAATTTTAAAATCATAACACTAGATAATCCTGTAAACAACGATCCTCGGTGCACGTGCACTGGATTATATTCATGTTCAAACATAGTGTTAATCCATACAGAATTAAAATGTAATTCATAACCTTTTATTTTATTCCACTTTAAATAATGATTAAATTTTTCATGAAACCATTGCATTACATTATGAGGTAGATAATTATGTTGTGTCATTTTATTATTGTTTGGACCATCATAAAATAAACTATGTTCTTTTTCAATTTTACCTACTAATTGTTTATTAGCAGGTTTTAATTCAGGGTATTTTGTTTCATAGATATGATTAATTGTATTATACACATCTAATGGTACTTGATATTTTAATACGGATTGACCTAAAAATATATATTTAAAATTATTTTGGTTTAGATCCGAGGTCATTTGTTAATTGTTCTTTCTTGTTATAAATCATTTCGCCTGATTTTTTTACTCTTTCTATAGTTTGTAATTGACCTAATACATTAAACACTTCAGGTTGACTTGAACCAGATGTTAATGTTTCTGCTTTATTTTTCATAATTAAATGGTACGAATCTAATTGATGTCTGTTAACATCTTGAGTATCAAATGTACCATCATCAAATTCTTTTTTTAATGCAGACCATAATTTAATTTCTCTCATACGGTCTCTTGCAACTAATTGCATATTAGCTAAACCATATCGTTCTTGATCTAAATCTATTACATATTTTTCTAATTTATATTCATCAGTTTCAGATTCTACTTTTTTTTCTAACCATTTAACTTTAGCCTCTGATCTTCTGCAATCAAACGACAAGCTCATTAAGTTTTCTAAAAAAACATTTTGTTCTCTAACACACTGCCAATACTTTGCAGCTTTAGTTGGATATTTAGCATCTTGCAAAACAGACATTCTCATTTCTGTTTCTGTTCTAAATACTTGTTTCTTAGTCCATGTGTCTCTAAGTTCGGCTGTCATAGCCTTAAACTCTTTTACATCTTCTGGATCTAATAAATTATTTAAGCTTGGCGCTTCTTTTTCTATTAATGCATGTATATTACGTTTTTCTGTCATATTGCTCCTTTATAATTTCTAATATAACCATTACTGGTTATAAGTCAATCTTTAACTTGTAGTAATAGTAGCTGCTGGTGCTGTAGTTGATGATGTACTATCCCATTCTTCTACTACACTTACAACACCTGTAGTGGCCTCTCCACCAAAAGCTAAAGCCGATGAACCGGTTCCAGCGTTAGTATGATACATTAATCTAGCTGTAGCCATATTAGGTCTAGTAGCCCAAGATGTTCCATCATATCCAGTAGTTGTTGTAACAGGAGCACCTGGAGAAGTATATCCTGTAAATCCTACAGCATCTGTTTGAGTTCCTGAATAACCAAGATAACTTGCAGATCTAGGGAAAACATTTACTTCAGTCCATGCTGTTCCATTATACTCTTCTGTTTTATTAGTTTGACTTGGTGTATTACCAGTAAAACAAAGAGCTGCCGTTTGAGATCCAGTTGGTCCTGATCCAGCAGCATTTGTTCTAGCAGTATTTAAATCTCCACCCGATGTCCATGCTTCACCATCATATTCAAAAGTTGTAGCCACAACAGGACGAGGAGGAGAACCTGTATTACCACCAAAATATAATCCAGCTGTTTGAGGACCAGAACTATTTCCACTACCTCTAGGAGATGGCAGGGCTGCAGATGCAGTCCAATTAGTTCCATCGTAATTTTCCACGTTATTGACTGCTGTTGGATAACCTCCAGCAGCTGCCCATCCTGCAGTTAGAATTCCTGATCCAGAAATATAAGCAGATAAATAAGGAGAACCAGTTGGAGTTCTCGACATATCATTTCCTGCAGTCCAAGAATTACCATCGTATTCAAAAGTTTTTAAACCAACATTACCAGGAGGCGTACCCCCTGCTCCAACAGCTGCTGTTTGAGTTCCAAAACCAGCACCACTTTGTATAGTTACTGGATAAGCTCCACCACTAGACCATGCTGCGGCTGTAAAAGAACTTGTTCCAAAATCAAATTGTTCAGTTGTATTACCAAATCCTGGAGGACCTGGATTACCAGTGGCAACTAAAAATGATCTACCATTAACTGTGCATTTACCATGTGCATTACTTACACCCGCTGCCATATTTGCAGATGTTGTCCAAGTTGTACCATCATATAATTCTGATCCTTGTCTTACTGTTGGGCCACCTACTGGTGTTCCACCAAAAGTTACTCCAGATGCTTGAGTTCCACCTGCTCCACCATAATTGTGTTGTGTATTTGAATTAGATCCTGATGACCATGTAGAGCCATCATAATTTAATGTTGCATCACCATCATTTACATTTGCGTTAACAAAAGCTGCAGATGTTGTTCCTCCGCCAGATGTTCCTTGAGCCCAACCCGGTGCAGCAGCTCCGGCTGTCCAAGATGAACCATTCCAATCTGATGTTGTAGCAGCGGCAGGTGAAGGTTCTCCACCAATAGCTATTGCTGCTGTCTGTGCTGCTGTATTTCCTACTGTTGCATGTCCTGTTCTTTGTACATTTAAAGTAGGATTAGCAGTCCAAGCTGTTCCGTTATAATCAAATGAAGCAGTATTAGTTGATACAGGAGATCCTGGTGTATTACCACCAGCAGTTAATCCTGCTGTTTGAGGACCATCTGAATCTAAACCATTAAGTCCGGTAGGTAAAGCAGTTGCAGTAGAAAATCCATTTCCATCCCATTCGTCTACCGCATCTGTACGACCCGGTCCACCTGCTCCAGGTGGTAGTGTTCCACCAAAAATTACTCCAGCAGTTGTTGTTCCAAATCCTGATGCATCTCTTGAACTTCTTGGAAAATTAACTTGACTAATAAATGCTCCTGTACCAATACCTTGCGAACGCAATGTACCCGTAGTAGAGTTATACCATACCTGTCCATTTTCTGCGTTGGCAGGATCTGCTGATAAGTATTTAACTCTCAGCCCTCTAATTTCATTATAGCCAGCCATTTATAAAATTCCTTATGGAAGTGTTATATCTGTTGGTCTACCTGGTGATGCTGCTTTTTCTTCATCAGTTTGAGCATCCCATGCAGATTGTGACGCTTGTACTTCAGCGTCAATCAAAGCTTGTGCTTCTGACTTAGTTTTTTCAACACCGTTTTTTTCAGCTAACCATCTTGCGCCTTCTACATTGTTTCCAATGCACCAAACGTCAGCTGGATAACCTCTAAGAAAAAAATCTCTTCTGTCTTGTGCAGTAAAAAATCCTTTTCCAGTGTTACTAGCAGTACCATATATAAAGTGTGCCATAGTTTAGTCCTCCTTATTAGTTTATATACTTTTTATTATTCATTATCAACTTGTACTTAAATTCTTTTTATTTAATGCTATTGTTTCTCCTGTAAATTCTTCCATTAAATTTTTAGCATTAGAAGGCCCACCACCAGTTGCTCCTCCAGCTATCATCATACCTGCTGATTTACCACCGGTTTTGTATCCTAATGACATTCTTGCAGTAGCAACATTTGGTGCCGAAACAAAACTAGTCCCATTGTATTCTTCGGTATTGGCTCTGTAGTTTGGACCAGCAGGACTGTACCAACAAGTTTGAATATTTTCATTTACACTAGCACCCATAGATCCAGCTTCAGATCTTCCATTTGCCATTGTGCCTCCTGAAGTCCAAGAAGAACCATCCCATTCTTCACTTGCTTGATTTGGTGATCCACCCCCTGCACTAAAAGCTGCTGTTTGTGTTCCAACACTACTGTGACCAGAAGCAGCTCTTGGAAAAGAACCATCTGCTGTCCATGAACTTCCGTCATATGTATTTTGTGATGTTTGATTGCCTCCTGGAGATTTGTATCCAGCCCAAGATAAGGCTGCTGTTTGCGTTCCTGAACCTCCAGCTTGTTGTAAAGGAATTGGATAAGCTCCACTATTGGTCCAAGATGAACCATCGTATTCTTCTGTGTTAGTATATGTTTCTCCCGCAGGGCCTCCGCCTCCCCAACCAAGTGTAGCTGTTGAAGTTCCTGCAGCAGCTATTCCATATCTCGCTTGATTCATGTCAGGCTGTTCAGACCAAGAAGAACCATTAAACTGCTCTGAAATTGTATAAGAGGGTGGTTGTGCATATCCTCCAAAAACAAAGTAATCACTTGATCCTGAACCAACTTGACCCATAGACCATCTAGCAGTATTTAAAGTTGGTCCAGATGCAAATGCAGCAGATGTAACAACGTTTGCTGATTTGTTAAATTCTTCTGTAACTCCAGTAACTGGATAATCACCATAAGCTAAACCAGCACTACTACTAGCGCCGTTTCCAGATCTTGTTCCTGCTTCTGCTAAATTTGGTGTTGCAGTCCAAGAAGATCCATCCCAAGATTCAGATGCATTAGATGCTGCTGGACCTGGTGTTTGCCCTCCAAAAACTAATCCTGATGTTGAGCTTCCTGCTCCTGAACCATGCATACCTCTAGCTGTATTTAAAGTTGGTAAAGTTGTCCAAGATGTTCCATCATACTGCTCTGCTAAATCTCTATAATTTGGTGGAGAACCCGAATTACCACCTGCAAATATTGCAGCTGTTTGAGTTCCAAAAGAAGCCATGTCTCCTCTTGCAGTATTTAAATCATTTTGTTCAGACCAAGATGATCCATTCCATTCTTCAGTGTTTCCAATCATAGGTGGACCCCATCTACCTGCGTTTAACGCAGCTGTTGATGTTCCAGCTCCACTTGTATAATCTTTTCCTGTGTTTAATGAATTAGGTGTTGTTGTCCAAGCAGAACCATTAAAAGATTCTGTTGCGGTAGAATTAGAAGATCCACCAAAAACTAAATGTGCAGTTTGACTTCCATCTTTTGAAGAACCTAGTCCACCTCTTGAAGTATTCATATTAGGCGCAACAGCCCAACCTGATCCATTATATAATTCAGTAGTTGCTGTGGTACCTGATTGTAGATTACCACCTGCTACAATTGCAGCAGTTTGCGGACCACCTCCTCCTGCAGAATATCTGCCTGTATTCAGCGCTGAACCACTGGACCATGCTGAAGTTGATATAATTGATCTAAATTTTCCTGTTGTTTCATTATACCAAATTTGCCCTTCATATTCAGAAGGACTTGCTGGTGTTAAAATTGTGCCACCCATATTATTATGGTTAGTGCAGTAATAAAATAAATTAGGTGCACCCGATGCTACAACAATAGTTATCTGTGTGCTAGAATCTACTGTTACTCCGGTTGTATATTCACTTGAACCAGCTGCATCTGCAGCAGTTGCAAATCTAAATGGGTGTGCTGATGGATAAGTAAATATATATGTATTACCTTCATAAAGTTCTAAAGTCTTTTGTAAAACTCCGTCTATATAATAAGCTCCACCAGCAGCTGTAACTGTAATTGATACAGGTGTAGGTGCAGGATCTGCTGTTAAAACTTTAATTGGTTTTCCAAAAATTTCTTTATATGTTGTCATAATTAACTCGTTGTAATACCCACTATATTAGCTGTTGTTGTTTCTCCTGTAAATTGTTCTGTTGAAGTTACAGGACCTGGTGATTGTTGACCACCAAAAGCAATACCTGCAGTGCTAGTTCCTGTTCCACTAACATGTATTCTTGCAGTTGCTAAACTAGGTCTTGTAGACCAAGCAGTACCATCATAACCTTCTGAAATACCAGAATAACCAGGACCTCCTGGCGCTATGCTACCTCCAGCAACCATACCATCAGTTGCTGTTCCCATACCAGCTCCAATAGATCTTACTGTATTTAAAGGTCCTCCAGATGTCCAACTAGAACCATCGTATTCTTCTGTTGCAGTTGTGTATGAGGGAGTTTGACCTCCAACAGCTATCGCTGCTGTTTGTATACCAATACCACCACAAAGACTAGCTCTTGCAGTTGATAAATTATTTTGTTCTGACCAAGAAGTTCCATTATATTCTTCTGTTTCATTTTTTTGTCCAGGTGCTCCACCATAAGCTAAAGCAGCTGTTTGTGTTCCACAACCACCTAAAACCCATCTAGCTGTATTTAAATTATTTTGTTCTGACCAAGACGATCCATCATATTCTTCAGTTTCGTTATATACAGTACCGCCGCCAGAGGCTGCTCCACCATATGCTAAAGCGGCAGCTGTTGTACCAGCACCACCTAAACTAAATCTAGCTGTTCCTAAATCATTTTGTTCTGACCAACTAGTCCCATTATACTGTTCGTTAGTGGCTAAAACAGTTGATCCACTATATCCACCAAAATATAAAGCCGCTGTTTGTAATCCATTTTGAGAAGAAGCTCCTTCATCTTTAGCTGCATTTAAAGCTCCACCACTAGCCCATGCTGCAGCAGTTATTATGTTACCTGTAACATTATATTCTTCTGTAAAATTACCACCGCTTCCATTATTACCACCAAAAGCTAATGCTGCACTAGTCGTTCCTGCTCTAGAACCATTTTGTCTACCATTTCCTAAAGAAGGAGCTGCCGTAAAAGTAGATCCATCATAAGTAAAAGAATTTGTGCTGTTAGGAGAAGGGGCAAATACAAAACCATTTGATTCACTTCCTACGCCTGCTGAACCTTGAGTTGAAGCTGGGTAATTTGTTTCTGATGACCAACTTGTTCCATTCCAACCTTCAACAACATTTGTTGTTCCAAAAGAAGGTGGTGTTTCTCCACCTATACATAATGCAGATGTTTGACCATCTCCTAAAAATCCAACTTGACTTCTTACTGTAGACATATCATTTACTTCAGTCCAAGAAGTTCCATCGTAAGCTTCTGTGTTTGCATACCAAGTATAAGGAGGAGTATAAAAACCACCAAATGCTAATCCTGCTGTTTGAGTTCCAGCTGATCCAACAGCCCATCTCGCTGTTCCGCCATCTCCAGCTGCTGTCCAACTTGAACCATCATACTCAAATGCTTCTGCAGTTACACTTACAGGTGGACCAGGGTTACCAACTCTACCAAAAGTTTTTAATGCTGCAGTTTGAGTTCCTAAACCACCGGATAAATCTGCTACTTTAGGTAAAGTTCCACCTGCTCCCCAACCAGAACCATTGTATTCATATGTCTCATCTGTTGCCGCTCCTGGGGGATTATTTGCTCCTCCAAAAGCTAATGCTGCTGTCTGTGATCCAGCACCAGCACCATATGTTCTGTTAGCAGGTATCGTTGCAGTACTTGACCATCCACTTACTGCTACAACACCTTTTAATTTCTGTTGAGATTGGTTATACCACATCTCCCCTTCTGCGGGATTAGGAGCGTTGTTTGTGTAGGATCTTATATTTTTTCCTTGAATATTTTTATATGTACTCATTTAACCTCTAGTTATTCTTTAGAAGCCATCCTTGAGTATCGTCTGTAAATACCAAAGTTAAGCCTGCTCTTTCAGTTGCTACTGTTAAATCTGCTGCTGAACCTTGAATGTTTTTACCGTTTCTTGCGATAGTTAAATTATTAGTGTCAAAGGTTCCTGCATAATCAACCACTGATACTTCATCACCAATAGATGGTGAACTAGGTAGTGTTAAAGTCCATGCACCACTTGACGTGTTTGCAAAAACACCTTGTCCAGCTACGGCCGTATAAGTAGTTGTTTTAACTGCTTGCCATGAAGTTCCACCTGCATCGGCTTCTTCCCATGATAATACTCCGCCTGTTGTTGATTTTAAAAGATAGCCATTTCCTCCTGCTACCGCTGCTGGCCACGTCACTGTATACGACGTAGTCGTGCCTGATGCTTTCTGACCTATATATTGACCACCTGAACTATCCTGTAATCTTAATTCTTTTTGCGAACCGATATTTAATCCTGTTGATGCATCCCAAACAAAATTTGCGTCTCCACCAAAAGAACCTGAACTATTAAATTGTACTTGTGTAGTTGATCCACCCGGTAAACCACCTACAGAAACTTCTGCAATATCTGGATTAGTTCCATCATTAGCAGTTGCATAAATAATTTTCCAACCTTTATTATCAGTTGCCCAAGTAACACTATCACCTGATCCTGAAGCATATTTAAGTTGGACTGTGTAAGCACCACTTGTGCTGTTTTTAATAAAATAGAAATTTTCTACATCAATTGGAATTGTTACAATTTTATTTCCTGAAATTGTTTCTGGAGATTCTGCTCCTAAAACTATAACTCTTGTTGCAAGAGTTGCACCAGTAGAACCATCTGATACAGCTAAAGCTGTTGTATTGGCTCCTGCTCCTGCTGTATTTAAAGTTTGTACTTTATAGCCACCAGAAATCTGTTCAAAAATATTTAAATTAGTATTTGTTTTTGTTCCCCATGTACCGGCGTTTTCACCAGTTGCCATTAGTTCAACACCTAGAGGTGTGTAAGTTGAAG
>Ga0098036_1001096_pt1 | contig 10445 bp, 7 predicted proteins | sample 4_EtaG_FD_77064 | JGI IMG/M metagenome (GOLD analysis project Ga0098036, IMG submission 77064) | Marine viral communities from the Subarctic Pacific Ocean - 4_ETSP_OMZ_AT15127 metaG | ecosystem: Environmental > Aquatic > Marine > Oceanic | place: Pacific Ocean | collected 2015-01-07 | reverse complement strand
GTTTACAACAAGTAATGGTTCTACATCAGTCACAATAACTTTTAGCACTTCACATAATATATCTGCAGGAGATATAATTTTATTAGATAACTTTTCTACAATAACTGGATCTAACTTTGGGTCCTCTGATTTTGATGACAAAAAATTTATGGTAACAACAGTGCCATCAACTACAACCCTAACAATCACTATGCCATCAGCAGAGTCAGGATCTGGTGCATCAGGATCAGGTGGTATTAGAGTACAACATTATTATCCTGTAGGACCAGCAGTGCAGGCAAAAGGTTTTGGTTGGTCTCTTGGATCTTGGGGTGGTGAAACTTCAGGAGAACCTGTAACAACTTTATCTGGTGCTATTAATTCTACAACTACAACAGGTATTATATTAGCTGATGTATCACAATTTCCAGACACAGGTACAAACTTTATAAAAATAGGAACAGAAGAAATATCTTACACAGGTATAAGTTCATCTAATGAATTAACAGGTGTTACAAGAGATGTAAGAGGTACTTCACCAGCATCACACGGTGCAGGAGATACAGTAACCAGCACAACAAACTTTGTAGCGTGGGGCGAGGCAGCATCTGGTGATTTGGTATTAGAACCAGGTATGTGGTCATTAGATAATTTTGGTGATAAGGCTATATGCCTTATTCATGATAGTGCTGTATTTGAATGGAACTCTGCCGCAACAAACGCAGAGAATATCAGAGCTAGTATTATATCTGGTGCACCAACAGCATCAAGACATATGTTGGTATCTACACCGGATCGTCACTTAGTATTCTTTGGAACAGAGACAACAATAGGAGATACGTCTACACAGGATGACATGTTTATAAGATTCTCTGATCAGGAGGATATAAACACATACACACCTACAGCAACCAATACAGCTGGTACTCAGAGACTTGCAGATGGATCACAGGTTAGAGGAGCAATCAGAGGTAGAGATGCTATTTATGTTTGGACAGACACAGCTTTATTTACAATGCGTTTTGTTGGGCAACCATTTACATTTGCGTTTGCACAGGTTGGAACTAACTGCGGACTAGCAGGACAGAATGCATGTGTTGAGGTTGATGGTTCTGCATACTGGATGTCAGAGAATGGTTTCTTTAGATATGCTGGTAAATTAGAATCATTGCCATGTCTAGTAGAAGATTTTGTATTTGATAATATAAATATGGAATCTGGTAATCAAATGGTATCCGCAGGACTAAATAATTTATTTGGTGAAGTAACTTGGTTTTATCCAACAACAGGATCATCGGTTGTTAATAGAATGGTTACATATAATTATTTTGATTCGTTAACTTTAAAAAAACCAGTGTGGACTATTGGTTCATTAGCTAGAACTATGTGGGAGGATTCTGCAGTATTTGGTAAACCTCATGCACTAGAATATAGCGCAGGTGTTGATTCATCTTTTGATGTTGTAGGAAACACAGAAGGTTCTACTATATACTATGAACACGAAACAGGAACCGATCAGGTTCAGGGTGGTACTACAACTGCTATCGTTGCAAGTATTGAATCAGGAGATTTTGATATTAGTCAAAGAAGATCCTTAAGTGGTCAATCTACTGGTATGCCAGACATTAGAGGAGATGGTGAGTTTATAATGAAGATAAGAAGATTTATACCAGATTTTATATCACAAACTGGTAATACACAGGTTACGTTATTATTAAGAAATTTTCCTAACGATAGTCGAGCTAGCTCATCTTTAGGTCCTTTTACTGTGTCATCATCTACACAAAAAGTAGATACACGTGCAAGAGCCAGAGCTATTGCATTAAAAGTAGCAAACACAGCAGCGAGTCAGAGTTGGAAGCTTGGAACATTTAGATTAGATATACAACCGGATGGAAGAAGATAATGGCAAAGATAGTACAGGTATTAACAAGACCAAGTGAAGAGTATGATCTGTCAACAGCAGAAGCGCAGGTTAGAGATCTTGATGCGATTGTAGAAAAATTAAATTCTACGTTTCAAGAAGAACTAAAACAGGAGGTAGAAGCATTTAACTTCTTTTTAAATTAATGGCTAATAGTTTTAAAAATAAAAAAGTAGATCTAACAACAACTGATCTTACAACATTATATACAGTGCCATCGGCAACAACTACTGTAATAAAATCATTGTTAGTATCAGAGGACGCAGGATCAGGAAGCACTATAACCATCACATTAGTAAATTCTAGTGGTGCTATATTTAATCTATTTAAAGATAAGGCAATAGCATCTAAAGCAACAACAGAACTTTTAAGCCAACCCCTTGTAATGGAAGAGAGTGAGGTTATTAAAGTACAGGCTGCTGACGCGAATGAGCTGCACGTCATAGCCTCAATATTAGAAATACAGCCAAGAGAGGTAACAGCATAGTGAAAGATATACCAATAATAAAGCCAAAAGAGATAATAGAAACTATTAGCAATCTTAAAACTGGTGAGATATACAAGAATGATGAGGAGTGGAAAGCAAAAGGAATTCCTCAAGAAGATATTAGAAGAGACATTAAGGTAATAATGCCTAGTCTTGATCTATTTGGAGAAACTAAATAATGGCTAAAAAACCAATAGTACAGGGTGGAGTAGAAAACTATTTAGGTAAACAACCACAGGTGGTTGCACCTAGAAAATGGCAATCTAGTCCCGACGCCCCTGCAACAGAACTTGCATATATTACAAAAGCAGAAAAAGATTTAATACTTAAAAAAGATATACACGGATCATTAGATAAAGGTCCTAACATGGGTCCATCTGGAATTATGTCACTAGATAGTTTTGGAGACGTTGGTGGCGGTGGAGCCGGCGGAGCTGATACGGATGCTGGGGGCGGAGCTCGAGATAATGCACGTTTTTCTGGTCGAGGACCAAGTGAAACTAAATCTGACTTTGACATGCGAACAATGAATCAAAGAGAGATTTTACAAAAAGCTGAACAACGACAGGCTGAAGCCTTAGGTGAAAGAGAGAGAAGAAACATATCTAATTTTAGATCTAGAAGAGGACCCTTTGGTTTAGGTAGTTTGTTTAGCACAGCACTGGGTTTTATAAATCCATTCTTAGGTATGGCAAGCAGATTCGTTACATCAATCCCTGGTGGTATACAAACATTTAAAAACTCACCAACATTAGTAGATTTTTATAAAAATATAACAGGCGGTAATACAACCATAGATGAAGAAGATGAAGGAACCTTACTAGATCAGGTAAGTGATGATTTACCCTTTGCACAAAGTTATCTACAAAGTCTACAACCTAGTACTGTCACTGGAACTAATTATCCGGGAAGCAATATGGGTGGTATAACACAAACAGGTGTATTTGATAACTCACCCTATGGTAATTCTCAAATAGATGTAGGATATCCATCAGATGATTTAATGGCTTTTAATCCAGGTACTAAATTAGATAGAACACTTAAAAATATGTATTCGGGATATGAAAATTTAAATATTGAAAACCCTCAAATGATAGACTTAATGAAACAAGATATACGACAAAATCAAGAAAAAGGAACTCCTCTTTCTTTACCACGAAACGCATATAGTTTAATAGGATAGAAGTATTGATTATATGAAAAAAAGGCGATAAAAAGGACAAACTATGGCAATTTCAAGAAACATGATGGAAAGACAATTAAGAGCTGGTGGTGGTCTTATGACACTAGAAGAGCCAAGACAAGGTTATTTTCTAGGTAAGATTGTAAAAAAAGCCAAACGTGCTGTAAAGAAAGTTGTTAAATCACCATTAGGTAAAGCTGCATTATTAGGAGCTGTAGGTTTTGGTATACCAGGAACTACTTTTGGTGGTCTATTTGGCAGAGCGGGTTTTGGAAAAGCTGCATCGGGTATTTTTGGAAACACTGGTGGTATTGGAAAACTTCTTGGATCCACTGGTAGACTAAGCACACTTGGAGATTTATTTAGAGTTGGTGGAGAAGCAGGTGCCAATGTTAGTATACCTAGAGTATTAGCTGGACTTGGTATCGGTGGTGCAATCGCTGCACCATTCTTAATGGGTGATGAAGAAGAAATAGACCCAGGTATAGATGTTACAGGTGTACAGCCAATGGTAGCTAATATTAGAAATCAAGCTAGATCGTTTTATACAGATCCTTCTTCTCGTGCAGATTCTAGTTTATATTTTATGCCACAACAAAAATTTGTAAGACCTTTTGCAGGTGGTGGATTAGCTGACATACCAAGAGAGGGGTACGATGAGGGTAAATTAGTATTAGGTGAAGGTTCTAAATCATTAAATAAAATGGCTATGGATATGTTTGGAAAACCAATAAGAGAATTAAATGCAGATGAGATGGAACAATTAAGAGAAGAATTTAATATATTAAAAGGTATTACAGAAGCTAAAGATGGCGGTATCATGGACCTAGGTGGTATGGAAAAAGATTACAGAGAAGGTGGCTTTGTGCCGATAGGAGCTGAGGAAAGAGCGGACGATGTGCCAGCTAGACTTAGCAAGAATGAATTTGTATTTACAGCAGATGCTGTAAGAAGTGCAGGCGGAGGCGATATAGACAAAGGCGCTGAAGTCATGCAAAATATGATGGACAACTTAGAGGCAGGTGGTATGATATCTGAAGAGTCTCAGGGCAAAGAAAATCCTGCACAAGCAATGTTCGATCAAGCACAAATGTTGGAGAGTAGAATAGCATAATGGCATTACCAGATTATTTACAAGAAGCAGGAAAAGATTTTGCCAAACAGTTAACGGCACAGACAGCTGCACCTATTAATACTGACGTATTTATGGGTCGTCAATTTGTTGCTGGTGAAGATCCACTGCAGACACAAGCAATTAATCTTGCAACACAAGGTATCGGTAGCTTTCAACCATTTTTACAAGGTGCACAACAAGCTATAACACAAGCAGGACAAACAGTTGGACAGGTTGGACAAGATATTTCAGGACTTGGACAGTTCATGGGAACTGGAGCAGGGACCGGGGCTGGATCAATTGCAGCTTTTACATCACCTTTTCAACAACAAGTTATTGACGAGTCATTAAGACAATTCGATGACTCTAGAAAAGCAGGTCTACAACAAATCTCAGATGCAGCATATTCACAAGGTGCGTTTGGTGGTGGCAGACAAGGTGCATTAGAAGGACAATTTTTAGCTGACACTGCATTAGGTAGAGCAGGATTAGAAGCACAATTAAGAGCACAAGGTTTTGCAGATGCTTTTAACAGAAGACAAACAGCTTTTGGACAACAACAAGATTTAGCAACTCAAAGAGCTAATTTAGCTAATCAACAAGCAGGTTTAGCAAGAGGACAATTTGGGTTATCTGATTTCCAAAGACAAAATATGGCTGGAGATGTAGCTAACTTAGGTCAGCTTGGTGCATTCAGACAAGGATTATCACAATCACAATTAGCAGCCGATCAACAAGCATTGCAGACAGCAGCTTTTGAACCATTCCAAAGATTAGATAGATTTGGAGCAGGAATCACAAGTCTTGCTGGAGGAGTGGGAGGACCACAATTCCAAGCACCTGCAGCTCCTAGTCCTTTCTCTACAGCTTTAAGTACAGCATTAGGTATCGGCGGATTATTCGGGAAATTTAGGTAAGCTATGAGACCATTAAATAGACCAATGTTTAAAATGGGTGGCCCTATCAAAGAGGGTATCATGGATGGTATGAGAGAACCATTAAAGAATGGTGGTCTTAGTAAACAATTTAACACTGGATTAGTTGGTGATGAAAGATATCCTAAAACAGATGGTAGAGAACATCACTTTGCATTTCTTGCACCAGCGGGAATGGCAGCATTAAGATTTTTACCTGCAGCGTATAGAGGATTTAAAGCAGCTAGATTAGGATCTTATGCACCTATGTCACAAAAATTAGGAGTTGCCGGAAGATTAAAAAATATATTTACACCTACAAGCGGTATAAAAGCACCTATGGCTCCAACAGGAGCTGGTGCAGGTTTTAGACTTGGTTCTTTTTTAAAACAAAATCCACTTACAGCTTTACCTCTCGGAGGAATGGCTATTGAGGGTGGTGGTAGAGCTGCAGCTGGTTTGGCTAAAATGAGTCCAGATTTATTAAGACAGTATGCTAATGCTGTAATACCTTTTGCAGATCCATTTACTAAAAAAGAAGAAGTGCCAACAAAAGAAGATGGCACTGGATTAAAACGTGGTGATAAAAAATCTACAGTAATAGGTGATACAACTACTCAAGCTGGAGGCTCAACTGTAAAATCTGATGCAGAAAAACAACAGATAAATGAAGCTAGAATTCAAGAGACAAAAGATAAATACTACAAACTAATGGGTATAGATAAGATGAATAAAGATGCTGTCTATGATTCATTAATTAATGCTAGTCAAATTGTTCAAGAAGAAGGTGCAGATCTTAAAGGTGCTATTAGATCAGGTAATCTACAAAATAGAATTATACAGGCAATATCTCAAAACCTAGATAAATCTGCTGATCTTAAACGACAAATCGATGCTGCAGTTCTTAAAGGTGAGATTGAAAAAGATATTAAGAGAGCTGATCCAGATACTGCTATAAACAGAGAGTACAAACAATCTCAAATAGACCTTGCAAAAAGAAAATTAGAGGGGCCATCTGCTGCTGATGTTATGTCAAGTGCTACAATAGATAGTAAAAATATAGTAACAAGTAATACATTAGAACAAGTGTTACGAGGTTTTGGAAGAGATGTTGATTACACTTTCCCAGATGATAAGTTTGAAAAATGGCAAAAGAATAATAAAAATAAAGATGAGATAAGTTATCTACAAGAAAACTTTAGCACCTTAGAAGATGGGCTATATGTCGTAAATAAAAAAGCTTTTGAAATTAAAGGTGGTACTGTATTCCCGGTAAATCTAGATAAAATCAAAGACATGAGGTAACACATGGCCTCCGCAAGAGAATTAATAGCTCAATCAAGCGAGAACAATAAAGTAGGCACGATTGAATCTATACTAGCAGGTGTGGGTTCTGGTCTTCTTGCAATACCAAAAGGTTTCTTTTCATTAGGTGCAACATTATTAGATCTAGGTGTTGATCAAAACAGAGCAGCTAGAGTAGAAGCATTCTTTGATGATCTTACAACATTAGATGAGAAAGCAGAGGCAACTGTAGCCGGTCAGATAACAGAAGCGTTAGTCAATATAGGTATACCTGCTACTGCTGGTTTTAGAATAGGATCTAAGATTGCAGTTGATGCAATGAAAGCTGCAAACAGAGGTAAATATTTTAAACCTACAAGCGAAGTAAAAAAATTAGCTGATGATGTTTTAAGATTAAATACAAGAGGTAAGACAAACAGATTTATTGGTGGTGCATTAGGGGGTGGTGTTGGTGAAGCAACATTTGTTGGTGACGTAGAACAGATAGGTACGTTTGGAGATCTTATCGGTGGACCCACAGAAGTAGATAGAGAGACTGATGATCCGTTAACAGATCTATTAAACAGAGTTAAGTTTGGTACAGAGGGTGCATTGTTTACAGGTGTTATCGCAGGCACTGGTAAAGTTATTAAGAGACTAACTAACAGAAATAAAAACGTTACAGACTCAAACGATAAGATAGATAGATTTATAGATAAGATTGCATCAGGGTTCAGGGCAAGAAGCGGTAAAACGCAAGAGTTTTTTGATATTGAAAGAACAAATATTGGTGAAAGATCTTCGGATGCCGTAGAAGCAAAAAATATATCTAGAGAGTTAGATATATCAATTGATAAAATTTTTCCACCTTTACGAAATGCATTTAATAGAACTAATCAAAAAAGCAGAGATGCATTATTAAAAGATATTAATGATCTATTATTATCTGGTGATGCACAGATAGATGATCTTGGTTATGCAAAGTTTGGTGCATTAGATCAAACAAAAAAAGAAGCATTACTTAAAAAATTACAAGGATTAAATGTTGATGAAGATACCATTGGAACTATCTTTGGTAGTCTAACAACTATCAGAGACAAGTGGGCTGACCTGTTTTCTAATCTAGGAAGAACATTAGGTAAAAATGAGATAGCAGAATTTAAAAAATTATTTGGTAATAAATTTAAAAATTATATTGGTGCAACGTATGATGTATTTCAAAACAAAAGTATATTACCCTTCTTTGCATATACACCTACAAGAGAAGCAATTGAAAGAGCTAAGACAGTATTTAAAAGTAGTGCTGAAGAAGCAGGAAAACCAATAACAGATTTGCAAGCAGAACAGATAGTAGCCAATGCATTGAAAGATCCTAACCTCCCTAAAGGTTTTAGATTAGATAAGCCCTCTGATGTTATATTTAAAGTACCAGACTTTTTTGTCAATAGAACTGTGTTAGATGAAACATTAAAAAGAAGAACTGCACAACCACTTGTGTCTATTGGTGAGATAAAATCAAAAGCAGACAGAGAAGTATTTGAAGAATTATTTGGTAAACAAAGAAACCCTATGCAAACAATTATAGGTGCCACTGCAAAACTATCTATGCTTACAAGACGTAATATGTTTTACAGAGATTTATTAAAAAAGAATGATGAGGTTGCAGAACTATATAGATCAGGACAAAGCACAACAAAACCTTTTTTAGCTAGAAGTGAGGATGAAGCTAGAGAATTATTTGGCACAGACTATCAAGTAGTAGAGGTTATTGACCCTGGTAAGAGATTAACAATTGATGCAGGTAAAGGTGTCCAAAAAGAAACAAGAAGAGAACTTCTTGAAAGAAGAGGAGAAGCGGCAGCTGCCACAAATCCTTTTTCAGAATCACAGTTCTTTGCAAGACCTGGTGTTGCTAAAGCATTATATGATACAGGAATTGAGCAACAGAAACCGGGAATGATAGGACAGCTATATCAAAGTCTAGTTTTATATCCAAAAGGTTTATCACAGGTAGCTAAAACAATTCTATCACCAGTTACACACATGAGAAATTTTGTTAGTGCTAGTTTCTTTGCAACAGCAAACGGTATCATACCTGATGGCGAAGCTATCAAACAAGCTTATCAAGCTTTGCAAACACCACTCAAAGGCACAAGGCAACAGAATGAATTATACGAAAAACTTTTAAAACTTGGTGTAGTAAACTCTAACGTAAGATTAGGAGATCTAACAAGACTGCTTGAGGACGTAAACTTTGGTGAAACAATGACAGCAGACAAAGGGTTTAGAATGTTATTAAAACCATTATCAAAATTAAAATCTGTATCACAAGATCTATACACAGCTGAGGATGACTTTTGGAAGATAGCATCATGGGCTATGGAACAAAAAAGAATTGAAAAAAGTTTAACAAATGCGGGGTTAACAAAAGGACAATCGTTTAAAAGAAATGGTATTGATGTAGTATTTGATAATGATTTTTTAGAAAAAGAAGCAGCAGACATTGTAAGAAACAATATACCAAACTATGATTATGTATCTGATTTTGTAAAAGGTTTAAGAAAATTACCTATTGGTAACTTCGTATCATTTCCTGCAGAGATAGCTAGAACAGGAACTAATATTGTAAGACGTGGTCTTAGAGAGATAAATGAAACAATAACTTTAGCTGACGGCACAGTAGTAAAACCTTTTCAAGCTATAGGGTACACTAGATTATTTGGTATGGGTGCAACTACAATAGCCGTGCCAGCTGCAACAGCAGAAGCGTTCGCAGCTATCTATGATGTGACAGATGACGAGAGAGAAGCTCTTAGAAGATATGTGGCTGACTGGTCAAAAAACTCAACACTACTGCCAATAAAAGATGAGAATGGTAATTTTAAATATATAGATTTTAGTCACGCTAATGCATACGACACTCTAGTTAGACCTATTCAAACTATTTTAAATCAAGTGGCTGATGGTAGAACAGATGAGGATGGTATGATGGATGACTTTATTGCCGGTATGTTTGGATCTATGAGAGAATTTGCACAACCATTTATATCAGAGTCTATTTGGACAGAAGCAGTAACAGATATTGTAGCTAGAGGTGGTAGAACAAGAGATGGCTTCCAAGTATTTAATCCACAAGATACTGCAGGAGATAAAGCATATAAAATTATGGCTCACTTGGTTGAGGCACAAATGCCTTTCTCACTTAATCAGTTAAAAAGATTAGATCAATCTATCGAGTCTGTTGATGTAATACAAGATATACCAGGCAAGTTCGATAAATTTGGACAGGCTTATGAATTTGGTGATGAGTTTGCAGGTTTGTTTGGTTTTAGAACTGTAGCAGTAAATCCTGATAGAACTTTAAAATTTAAAGTTGCAGATTACCAAAGAGGTGTAAGGGAATCTAGACAATTATTTACTAGAGAAGCTTTACGGGGTGGACCAATTGATCCAAGTCAAATTGTAGATTCATATTTAAATGCAAACAGAGCATTGTTTAATGTAAGAAAAGATTTTAAATTAGATTTAGATGCAGCTAATACACTAGGTATTAGTCAAGC
>Ga0098036_1001095_pt1 | contig 10450 bp, 17 predicted proteins | sample 4_EtaG_FD_77064 | JGI IMG/M metagenome (GOLD analysis project Ga0098036, IMG submission 77064) | Marine viral communities from the Subarctic Pacific Ocean - 4_ETSP_OMZ_AT15127 metaG | ecosystem: Environmental > Aquatic > Marine > Oceanic | place: Pacific Ocean | collected 2015-01-07 | reverse complement strand
TGCAGAGTTTTCTATCGCGGCATACACCTAAATACTTGATTCAATTGCACTGATAATTAAGCGGATTGTACGCTAAGTCACTGATAACGCTTAAAAACACAGTACCCCCAGTGAAGTGCGCTACCAGGCTGCGCCATACTCCGACCGTATAGAAAGGCAATTAAAACAGAGGGTTATAAGTTTCCTTATAGACTAGAGCCTTTCTAAAAACTCTGCATTTCAGAGTTTAGCCAAAATGCATCACCATTTTGTACTCCTGTTTTTACTCTAATTCCAGTTTTCATCGACCAGCCGTACAACCCTTGCAAATCCGGCAAGGTAGTCACCCTCGCAAGTCATTGTGATGCCCTTTGCAACTCTGCGACTTGCGTCTCTAACTCACTTATTCGCTCGGCAGCTTCGGCGCACGTTATTGCAAGAGTGGAAAAAAAGTCTCCGCACGCGAGCCAATCAATTACAGGCAAATCATCTGGATGGTACAGATGTTGAAGACCAGAGCTGTTTGTTAGTTTTGCGTGCCAATAAAGTTTTTCCATCAAGTGTTCGCCGCGACTTTGCCATGGCCGCTCGCCGTCGTATCGCCATGGACCTTCAGCAAATTCAAGAAGTTCGTTTTTGAGCCTGTTTGTCATTGCGCAGCCCTGTGGACATGCAGCTTACTGCTTTTTTCTATTCGGTTCATTTAAAACTCCAGTGTTGATGACGCTTCTCTGAGGTAGTCGGGATGATGGTGTCCATATGTGGACTCAATCATTTCCTTGGTCGTGCCAAGATACTTTGCCACCTCTTCAAAGGTTCGCTTCTCCATCACCATCCATGTCGCAGCCGTGTGACGAAGGCAATGCTTGCCGAGCTTGCCAAGCCCTGCTCGTCGTGCGGCAGCCGACAATCCACCTCGCACATCCTTGACGGGGTTGCCGTTCCACTCAATCACATAATCCGTAGTGTGAATTTGGTAGGCGATCTCAAGCTGGCGGCGCAGCATCTCGTTAATAGGAACCGTGCTGCGATCCTTCTTTCCCACACGCTCACCGAAATCAATGTAGCCTTTATCCCAGTGAACACCTGTTTTCCCGGCATCATCCATCCAAGGGAGCTGGCAGATTGAAATAGATCTCTGCCCTGTCGTGATCGCCATGACGATAAACAACCGGATATGATTGGAGGCTGCACACTCCAGTAGCTTCCGCGCCTCATCTTTTGTCAGCCACTTATCGCGTGCCGGGGATGGCCCGCACGGCATATCGAACTCTTGAATGTCGATCTTGTATATCTTGTGACACCACCTCAACGCAGCGAGCAGGTACTTTAGTTCTGTCAGTACCGTGCTGTCGGCTTTGTTGCGCTCCGTGTAGTAGTCCACCACTTGATCGTTGCCAACCTGATCCGGCCGCAAATTACCAAGCAGTTCCCTGACAGGCTTGAGGCAGTAGCCAAGGGACTCACCGCTGTCTTTATGTATTTTCTTTTTAGCGTTGAAATAGGTTTCGCATACGCTGTTTATTGTCTTGAGTGTGCCGACAGTCTTGGAATGCTCAGCTACAAATTGATCTAGGCGCTCTTTTGCCACGCCCTTATCTTGCGTGCCGAGACTACTGGATCGACCATTGCCTCCCGGCTCTGTCCATCTGACTTCATAGTATTTGTGCCGGGTTCGTCCGAGATAGTAACGCATGTCTGCTCTCGAAATTGTTGGATGTGTTCCTCAGTAAATCTAATTGTGCCGGCACATCTGAAATGGCCAATCCGTTTTTCCTTCATCCACTTGCGAACAGTAGAAGTGGAGACGGCGAACATCGATGCCACGGTTTTAACTGCATACATCTTATCCATTCGTGACTTCCTTTGATTTCTTCAGCAATGAAGGCAGAGGACTGTTATCAACTCGCTTCTTCATGCCCCGTTTCCATGCGCCTTTGACGGCCCCCCTTAAGCTGGACTCTTCCCTGTCTGCCATTTTCTGAAGGGAGTATCCTTTTTTACCCTTCATCTGTTAGCCCTCTATGATTCGTGCATTGAGAAGTTTTTCTTTATTGGATTCGATTTCTTTCTCGATTGCGGCGACCAGCCTCTTGCGCTGACCAGCGGTCAACGGTTTGTCATTGGTGCCAGCGACGTAGTCGAAGTCATCAAGGTCTTCAGCTTCGAGGTGTGGGTAGTGGTTTTGGATAGCGGCAAGCTGGTTTGCTGCGGCGTCATGTAGCCAAAGTTTAGCAAGGTTTCGGTATTTCATTAATATATCTCCTTATGGTCGGTGAACTTGTCATACAAGGGTTGCCGGTAGCCTGACTTTTTAGGCGCCGAGTATTCCTTGACGAGATCACCCACCACTTCATAAGCGGCGTTCAGCAGCTCATCGGAATAGATCGTGGCTTCTTCCTTGGACAGCCCGAGTTTTTCCGATAGAGCTACAGCAATCGGACCTGATATTTTGTCGGTCACTTCTTGGTGAGCCTCCAAATCTAAGCAGGTCATTAATCTGTACGGATTCATGTCAGTCTCCTGTATGGATTAAGAGAGGGGAGGTCGAGCATTGCTAGACTGGCGACCAGCAATGGATAAAGCTCGACCTCCCTTGGGTGTCTGGATTACGGCTCACAATCTGAGAGGGATGGAAAACTCTCAGCGCCACTACCGCTGCCGAAGCACATCCAGACTTAAGATGCCAAATCACCCTTTGAGTTAGTGGCTGCGTTAGAATGGAACGTCGTCATCCAGATCAAGATCAACGCCAGCATTGGCTTGCGGCGGGCTGATTGGAGCGAAGGCATCTTGATGGGTAGCCGAAACAGCAGCCGGAACATCTGAAAACTGATCTGATTTCTTTTCCAACACATCTATTGACCCTTCATAGGAAGGGATTACGATTTCGGCGGAGTATCTTTTCTCCCCATCTTTATCGTACTGACGATGTGTTTGCTCACCGACAATCCGAACAAGAGTGCCTTTGTAAATCCTGTCTTCAGCATAACCAACGAGACCTCGCCCTTTTCCGTTCTTTGGGCTAAAGGCTTTGACCTTGTGCCAGGTGGTTTTCTCAACCCACTCGTCTTTGTTATCTTTCCATTTTTTTGCGGTAGCTACAGAAAACTCAACAACCTCTCCACCATTGTCGAACTGGTGGACTTTTGGATCGGCTCCTGCTCTACCGATTAATTCAATACGATTAACATCACGCAACTTTCTTCTCCTCAGGGTTGGTTAAAGCGTTCAGCTTTTGGACGTAGGTGTGGTTAAGCTCTTGCCATTTCGGGGCAATCGCAGGGTTGCTTGTGTATGATTCAAGCACGCTTGCAGCTTTGGCTGCGGCTACGATCTTCTCATCCCACCAAGTTTTCATCTTGTCAGGATCGGTGCCGTTCCCGATTAATTCGGTTGCCTTGGCAAAGGTCTGAAGCGCACGGTTGACTGTGGCTTGCTCTTCCGTTGCCTTGATCTCTTCTTCTTTGACTTCTTCCGGCATGGTTTCACGGGCGTAGATGTACAGACCAAGCCCGTGGTATGCGATTGCTTTGACCAAGCACCGCTGGATAGCTGTGTTGATCTGGAAACTAGTTGGATTTTTGATTGGCTTCGGCCCTTCAGCCACGGCGTATACTTCCGTATGCGTTTGGCCTTCGGCCGTTACCGATACAGACACATAGGCGTAGCCTTGGTCATCTTTGACGTAAGGCAGGCCGTTCTCAAAGATGCGCTTTGTAAAGGTCGCATCTGGGCATTCTTTTTTCAGGGTAATCCATGCCCATGTCCAAGACAGGAAATCGAACTTTCCTTTTTTTTCGACATGATCACGGCAGTCAATCTTATTAAGCCGCTCGAAAAGCGACGTGCTAGAAGAAGGCATGTTGTCCGTCCTCGTTGGTTTGATATGGATGGGTGTCTTCGATCCTTTCTTTAAGGACAAAGAAGCCCTCAAGATCGGGGTGGTTTTCCAGAAAGTGTCTGGCGTAGTAAGCGGTGTGCGTGTTCGTCAGCTTGAACTCGTAGTCACCGTTAATTTCAAAGTTGTAGTGCCACCGCATCCGCTCGATGATAGCCTTGGCGCTGTACCGTTCTCGGACTGCGGCGACCTCGAGGGAAAAGCGTTCGAATAATTTGTAGACGTGCGGGTTCTTTTCGTGGAACTCCAGCCAGTCAGCTTTCAAATCTTCTCTCATTGGTACCACCCTGGTAGCTCTGCCAAATGGACATCACGCGAGTAGCAAGGCCAATCATCTGTGGTCAGGCATAGCGCGTATTGGCTCAATGACTCCCGCATGATGCGTGCGCCTTCGTTGAGCGGGGTGTCACCACGCAGGAATTCGTAGAGACAGACGCCATAAGGAGGTGTCTTCTCGATAGCTATGATCAGGAACCGCCAGTCATCAGGCAGTGGATCGAGGTACCAAGCTGCTTGGAAGTGGTATCCGAAATTAACAATGCTTCGCGGGAAGTCTTTTGGGTCAGCCGACTGAGTTGTCTTGATGTCGATGATTGTTTTGTTATCGAAATCAACAGCGTCGTAGCGTGCCTTGAGATCGAGGCCGGTAATTTCATGTTCCCAGAACGTGGATGCCTCTTTGATCAGGACGCTTTTCAATGCGTCTGTATGGTTTTCGATGGCTACTTTCATTGCCGTGATGGCTTTAAATTCGCTGGGCTTGAGAAGCGTTTTGGATGTCGCGAGCTTGGCTTTCTTCCATTCGGCCTTGGCTTTGCTATCGCACGGACCTTCGATGTAGAGATCCTTGAATGTGTCCGGCTCAAGTAGTGCGGAGTGGAAGGCAGTCCCGAAGTTCAGCGCGTCCTGTTGCGACGATGAAAAGCTGGGCTGCACCTGAGAGTGGGCGGGGGATTTGTTGTGAAACGTCCAGAGTGTGGACCGGTTCAGGCCGTGAGTATCGAAGTATTGCTCCGATGTCATCTCGTTGAGGTCGATCATTAGTAGGGTATCCCGTCTGTCTCAATCGATAGGTAATCAACCAGTCCCTCGATCCGCTCACTCAAGCTGGCGATCAGCGCCTCAATGGTTGCCTGATTGCTCATGTTTTTCTGTGCATAGAGCTGAGCCTTCAGTCCAAGAACCAGCTCCTGACATTGCCGAAGGTCTTTGTGGTTGTTGTTGCAGATGTCTCGATAGTGATCGAGATCGCAGGAAATCAAATCGATATCGCTCATATGTGGACTCTCCTTGTATGATGTATTTATACATCAGTTATTGCATTAATGCAACGCATTGAAGGCAGAAGATTGATCCGCTGCCCTTGCCCCGACCGGGGCAGCGGTCAATCTTTTGGCAAGAAGCGTTCTATTTTTTTGGTCAGAGATTCGAGCTGGCTGATCTCTCTGTAAATTTTTGTGGAGTGATAGGCTGCCCGAAATGTCTCGATGGGTGGAAAGCGATTCCACCTGTATGTCTGCAAGATTTTTGTTTGGATTTCCTCGAGCGCAGCAAGCGGTAGTTGCAGGGTTTCGTAGTAGACTTTGATGGTGTCGCTGCTCGGCACATCGATCTGCAATCCGTCTGAGATATAGAGCATCATTGCAGCATAGTGCGCGTCGTCACTGACGGCTTTGAGGCTGTTTAGTTTTTCTTCCGCCTCGGTCAGATCACTGGGACGCAGCGCCTTTATAACGGCTTGGGGGAGATCCCCGGTGTTAGTGTACGTTCGTGCGCGTTGCAGCAATGAGTCGATCCTTGGCATCGGACCGTCGTTCGTCATCAGTTGATGAGCGTGTTCGCTCGGCATCTTCAATCTCCTTTATATAATCGTTCGTCCACCCGTCAGCGTTCAACCATGAGGTTGGATGCGGGATGTACTGTATTTCCTTGCCGGTCACCTCGATGTACCTGAGCAGATCGGATAGACCGGCGATGATGTCTTCCTTGCTAGCGCCTCGCTTGCGAGCCTTCAGGTACGCAGCCTTGGCAGTCCGCGGATTCTTTTTGCGTGGGTACAGTGGATAGAAATCGATCTCGAACTCGCGTTCGTAATCCGTGAATGGAACAGGCAACTGTATAGACACATTTGTCTGCCCACCGGGGATGGGCGCTTGCATCCATACATGCGTTAAGAACCAGTATTTATTGGGGTTTTTCTTACCGACACGTTCGACTTGAATGAGTGTGTGATCTGACAGTTCTGTCAAATAACGGTCGAGCTGTCGTGTGCTGGTTCCAATATCAACAGCCAGCAATTCCCGTGTTGGTTCCGCATAGCCTTTCTCAGCCGTGAGCTGGGCTAGCCGTGCGTATACGAGCTTTGCGCCGTGGCTTACCTCGTCCCTCGATAGCAACCAGTTCGGCACGAATGCGCCGGTCCAGAGCTGATAGGGATTTATTTTCCTCATCATCAATCTCCCGCAACATATCTTTTTTCGTTATTATTTCGACAGACAACCCGGTCATTGCTGTCACGATTTTATGTTTCATTTTCCAAAGTTGGACGGACGTATCTTTAGGGTTGATATATCCCTTGGTATCTTGGATGCGCTTGCGAACAGGGTTGCCGTCGACATCCAGTTCGATAAATCGGAAGTCAAGAATAGACGTGCCGACCTTGATATCCTTGACGAGCAATGGATACCGCACCTGTCGCTCAAGCCGGTCGATGTATCGATCGTCAGCTAATCGTGATAGCAGACACCAGTAGTCTGCTTCCCATTGAGAATGGAATGACAGACCATCAACCTTTACGAATGAGCTGTTGTATTTAGACCGCCTCAAACCTCACCTCCCCGTGGGTTGAGACAATAAAATCAAGAAGTTCAAAGCTGGACTTTCGTTTCTCGTAAACGGGGTAAGCCTCGATCACATCGCCAGCACTCAAGGGATGTGGTGGGAAGTGGAACACACCACCAAGCACGGCGATCCATTTCATCAGCAAGTGTGATGATGGCTGCTTGAACCCGCACTCCCAGTTATTAACAAGACGTTCAGACACACCCAGCATGTGCGACATCTCCTCTTGGGAGATGCCTCGTTTCTTGCGCTCAATCGCTAACAATTCGATCAGCATCTGGTAGTGTGTCGGGAGGTGTGTCTTGTGGTATCCGCTCAAGTGTATTCTCCCTGTGCAGTCGATGGATTGCCTTGAACAATTGACGAACGGTAATTTCAGATGGCGATGTCTTGTTCGCGAGCCATCTCCAATAGGTACTGCTAGGAATGCCAGCCGATTTCACGGCATCCATCAGGTCGATTCCCTTGGCCTCACACTCGTCAACAAGTTGTGTGTAGTAGTCATACATCTCCTGAGTATCGATGTTTTAATGCATCATTGCAAAAAAAATATTGCACTAGTGCATCGAAAAACTTAATAAGGGTTTTTAATTACCCGGAGTTTTCAATGGATTTATGGGATACATGCCAAGAACAGCTTCCAGATTTGAATCTGGAGCGAGAATCTTTTGAGTGGATGATGAAGCATCACGCCATATTCATTCATTCTTTTGCCAAAATGTGCGCGGTTATAACATCAGCACCAAACAGAAAATCAGTAACCTCTGAGTGGCGTGACAAATCAAGAACCGCAAGTTTCATAACACGAGAAATTATTGTCCAGTATTGGGAGCATCAAAAACCAATAAAGGTTTCTTATATTGTTGATTCTATTGGGTTTTTGGTTAGCGAAAGCGCCATTAAGAAATGCTTTCGCGAGGGTGTTAGATTAAAATTGTTGGAGCGTACCTCGGATGGCTACGCTTCGACTAAATTATTTGAGCAAGAGTGTATAATTAGAATGCTGGAAAAGGCATCCAGAAAAGAAGTTGAAAATTGGTATGAACTCATGCACACCTATCGAAGTTTACGAAATTCTTCTAAAAAATTAAATCAAAATACAGCCGTGCCAAGGCAAAAGAAAACTTAAAAGCGTTTTAAAAAAACTTATTAACTAATTGAATTTAAAAGAAACCCAGGTACTTGTATGATAGAGAACAATGTTGTCGCACCAGAAAAGGATGATCACAAAAGAGCCATCAAGCTCTGGATGCAGGGTGTTTTAGAAAAAAAAGAATGGTCAATTCGAGAGTGGACTTCACGCACTGGAATTGCCTCATCAACAGTTAGTAGATTTCTTAATTCCGGGGTTGAGTATCAGTTCACTCCATCAGTCGAGACATTAAGAAAACTTTCTCAAGCGGCTGGCGTAGATATGCCAGCTTTCTCAAGCACCTCAAGGACAGTGAACCTTCGCGTAAAAACAGGTGCTACCATGCTAACCAATACATTTACAGATCAAGTTGTCTCCGTACTTAGATCGGAAGAAAATCTGGAGGCCATTCTGGTTGAGACCGGAACGATGGAAGGCACCTTGATGGTGGATGATATTGTTCTGGTTGAGCCGTGTGGCTTTGAAGATATTTCAGAGGGTCAGATTGTAATGTGTGTTACCCAAGAGAATTTGGCGGCACCATACAGAAAAATCGCAGGCAAGCTGGTGCCGTCCGCACCGCTCTATGCAACGATGGACCCCGCCGATGTGGTTGTCTACGGCAAGGTCCATTCGCTAAGCCGCTCGCTACTTTAATTCCTCCAATGGCAGCAGCCATTGAACCTCTGGACAATGGTAAGCAAGGCTAGATACCAGTTCTTTTTTCGTGAGTGGTGGCACATCACTTCTAATAGATGAGTTACCTTCGCTATAGATTTCATTCCAAATCGCAGTGAGCATGGGTCGTTTCATTTTAGACAACAGATATTCTGTTGGCTGAGATGACACCATAATTGATAACCGAGCATCCGATGAACAGAGCCATTGGTATGTCTGATCCCAAGTAGTGACAGCCACGAACCGAGCTGCCAGCAATGATATAAACTGGTCTTTGCCCCAACTTGTTCCATCTGTTGGATAGCGATCATTTACCAGCCAGCTATTAACATTTTCCAAACGTGCTGTGATGAGCTTGTCCGGATTGCCATCCATGTCATTGAAGATCCCTGCTCTGCCACCATGCATAGCCACGCTTTGTAGATACGTGAGTGCCACCTGTGGGTTTTCTTTAAACATTATGGCACAGCCCAGCTTGACGTATTCCCTGGCGACATTAAGCAAGACACCTGCGTATTGCCGGGTGACGACATCACTTGTGTGGTCGGTTAATATTTTATTTTTACCGTAGCAGACACGCACTCTCATCTTTTCGTCCGAGATAATGAGAATGCAATCAGGCTTTCGCTCATCAACAAAGGGAGAATCAGAAAGTAATCCGCGTGGATGCGGATCGATAGCCGTCAGTGTATCATGGCCAAGCATCTCATAATCATTCTGGAAATCATCGGTGGCTTGCCACAAATCATCTGTGGTTTTGATGTGATCAACAAATACATTTTCAAATGCATCGCTTAAATCCATATGCATTTTGTCGATCTGGTCTAGCTGACGCTCTTTGAATAAGGCGTTGTCTTGCACGTATTCTTCTTGATCCCCGAAGAGATTTTGACTAACGACACCGGCATGGTTTGGGAAAATTATATCGTCCGCTGAGTACGTGTGACGCCGACTGAAAAATTGAACCTCGCTTTTGTTAATCACATGCTCAAATTCTTGTGACTGGTAGTGTTTTGCAAAAGCCTGTTGAGTTTCCTTATTCAGAGTTGTGACATACTCGAGTGCATTTGCTGTAATTTTATTTTGCGACCAGCTTTCACGGAAAAACAGATCGAGATCAGCGAGCGCCAATCGTTGTTTGACGTGGATATCCGAGACACCAAATGCATTGGCAACATCTGGTATATTTTTACCGTCCGTAACGATGAGGTTGAAATAAGCAGAGCATTCATCCCACGGATCTATCGGTTGCCGAAGCTGGTTGGTGATAAGAGCGAACTCGACATCATTAATGTCGTCGTTGTCGTTAACAACACAGTCCGCATGACTGTAGTCCAGCTCAGTAAGAGCAGTCAGCCGTGTGTTCCCATCGATGACGATGTACTGATCGGGACTGCCGTTCTCACGCACTGCTAGGGGGGTCGTCATCCCATAGCTCTGAATGCTCGTCTTCAATTGACTGAGAAAATGGTCCGTCACACTCGTCCGTGGGTTGAGCTGACTCGCGGTAAGATTCGACAATGGAATCTGTATGGTTTGCATCTACAATCTCCTGTTTGAGGGTGTATTCGATATTGTGGTTTCGCAACCATTTGCGGTGCGCCGAAGCCACTCGCCAAAAGACTTTTGGGTCCATGTGAAAAGGCACGTTGCGTTCACTGACAAACCAGTGGGATGTATCGAAATACATCATCGAGGTTTCGTCAGAGATTAGGCTGGTCACGTATTCAGTTTCAGAAATCGTCCTCGATCCTTTCTGTTGTTGCATAGTGAGCATTGGTAAAAATTTCAGGGCCATAGCCGCTCAGTTTTCTGCTCTCGCAAGCATCACAGACCTGCGCGACGTAGATATTGCGGGCGTCATAGACATCCCTTGGAGCCAGCCCTGACTGGCAGTTACATTGAGTTCGATAGTTCAC
>Ga0098036_1001091_pt1 | contig 10474 bp, 22 predicted proteins | sample 4_EtaG_FD_77064 | JGI IMG/M metagenome (GOLD analysis project Ga0098036, IMG submission 77064) | Marine viral communities from the Subarctic Pacific Ocean - 4_ETSP_OMZ_AT15127 metaG | ecosystem: Environmental > Aquatic > Marine > Oceanic | place: Pacific Ocean | collected 2015-01-07 | reverse complement strand
GCCAATATTATATTTGCTAAAGGTAGAAATATAGGTGTTGGCGAAGTTACCTTAAGTTTTAAAAGTGAAATAACAAAATTTATAGATTATGAGAAAAAATAAGCTATATAAAATAATTGGTAAATATCCAATAATTTCTGTTACATCTATTGCCGCTTTAATTTTTATAGTAGGTCCAATATTTTTAGCATTAATTATTGCATGTGTTATTGTAGTACCAATATATTTAGCTGATCAATTATTTGGAGATAAAGAATAATTATGTATATTTGCTCTTAATATGGAGCAAAAAATCAAACAAAAATCTAAAGGAAAATCTAAAGAAAAGTCTAAATTAAAGGCTATAGTTGCAGAAATTGCATATGATTTAGGTATTGATAAAAAACTTGTCAGGCAGGTATTACTTTTTACATTTAAAGAAATTGCAGTTACTTTAGTATTAAAAGGAAAGCCTGTTATGATAAGAAGATTTGTAAAATTTGTTGTAGCAGCAGCTGCAATTAGAAAAGCAAGTAAACAAAACAAAAAAGAAAAAGAATGAATTTAGAAGATTTAAAGAAAGAATTACCATATAAATGGCGTGTACAGTCCACCAAGTATGGAAAAACAACCTGCGTAGCTTATATAGACGCTAGAGATTGCATGGATATATTAGATGAAGTCTGTGGTCCAGAAAACTGGCAAAGTATATTTTACGAAGAGAATGGATTATTATTCTGTAAAGTAGGAATAGACTATCCTTTTGACGATAAGGGACCAGGAGAAAGATGGATTTGGAAATCAGACACAGGATCGGAGTCTAAAGTAGAAAAAGACAAAGGCCATGTATCAGATGCATTTAAACGTGCATGTGTATCATGGGGTATAGGTAGATTCTTATACAGACTACCAATACAAACTTTAACTACAAAGCAATGGAAAGGTAAAGACTATCCATATGCTCCTGAGAAAGATAAGATTATCTTTGATGGAGATACATTAACTAAGTATATTAACTGGAAAATCAAAAACAATAAATAATGAGTACATTACCCTTTAATTTAAATACCACCACAAGTGGTAAAGCACAAGGAGAGAAAGTAGAATATATAACTCCAGGAGCTTATGAATGTAAAATAACAGGAGTGTCTACATCAGAAAAACTAGAAGACTATAAAGGATCACCTTTTATAGATTATGCTGTTACAAGTAATGGTAAAGTTGGTAGATGTAGATTCTGGGCTGTAAAAGAAACAGATAAACCATCTACAAAAGAATGGAAAACAAAACAAATAAAAGACTTCTTAATTAATGCAGGTGTAAGAGATTTTAGTGATGACAGTAAGGCAATGAATGATGCTTTAGGAAATTCATTAATGGTTACATTTATATCTGAAGAGTATATAGGGAAAAATAGGGATACATCAGAACCAGTAATCAGAACATCTGTTAAATATAGATGGTCTGCAAAATCTGGTGGAAAATGTACATATAACGCTAATATGAATCAAGAATTAAGTGAAGAAGAAATGTCTGAATTTAGTATGCAGCATTCTGAATGGTCAAAAGCCAATGAAGCAGTTTCTGCAAGTTCTGATGATGAAGACATGCCGTTCTAAAGATATATAAATGAGAGAGATAACAAATCCCTAAGGAATTAAGTAGGCATACATGCAAATGTTCTCTTACTAAATTCCTAAAGGGTGCAACTCTCACATTTTTATTATCTTTGCGGAATGGATACAATTTTTATAGCAGGAAATGTTCCCTCTTCAAAGAACAGTAAAGTATGGACAGGAAAATATTTAGTACATTCTAAAACTGTTAGAAATTATATAAGTAAAACAAAACAAGATTGGCTTAATAATAAAGAGAAATTCTTAGATTTAATAAAAGACAAAGAGATGCCATATAATATAGAATTTACATTTATAAGAAATAGCAGAAGAAAGTTTGATTATATAAATCCTTGTCAAACAGTTCAAGACTTAATGGTTCAATATGATTATATTCAAGATGATAATTGTGATTGCATTTTGCCTTCTTTTGGCAAATATTCACACGACAAAGAAAATGCAGGAGTAATAATAAAAGTATTATGACAAAAGATACAATAATAAATGATTTTATAAATGAATTTTGTGAGAAATTCAATATTACCTTAAAGGAAATAAGAGGTAAATCAAGAGTTTCTGATATAAATATAAGAAGAAAATTGTTAATATATATATTAAGAAGAGTATTTCAACTTACAAGTAAAAAAGTTGGATTATTAGTAAATAGAGATCATGCTAATGTATTACATCATACAGCAGATTTCGCTACATTAATAAATATATATGACTATCACAGAGAGCTATATGAAGCATCTTTAGAATTTTCTGTTAAATATATGCATTATATATCAGAAATTAAGAGCAACAAAGATAGTGTCAAAGCTTTGTTAATAGAAATGTTAGTTGGAAATGATAAAGAATTAGCAGAAGAAATAAATAATTTAATAAAACAAAATGGTTAAGAAAAAAGAAAAGATTAACATTATGGGTACAAAATACAAAGTAGAGGAACCCGTAGCTAAAACAATTAAAGCATTATCAGACGCACTACATGCTCATGAAGTAGCATTACTTACTTGGGCACATAAAACTTTTCATTGTAATTTAAAGAAAGATGATAAAAAAATATTTAATAAAAGTTTTTATGAATATTGTATGAGAATACCAGAGTCTAAGAACATTCTTGAAAGAATGAAAGAATTAGATCAGAAGCATGAAGAAGATGTAAAAAAACAAAAAGAAGAAGAGAAAGAAATTAATAAAAAACAAAACAAAGAAGAGAAAGTTAAGGGAGCGAAAGAATAATTCACTACTTTTGTAGAACTTTCTTACCGTGTTTATTCATGGTTTTTGTTTTGATTGCATTGGGGCCCTCTTTCGGGAGGGTCTTAATGTCTTTAAACAATATGAAATTAATAGAAAATCACAATTTAACACACGCTAATTACTATAATGATACAGACTATGTATCAAACAGTATACTAAACTATCTATCTAACAACTCTCCTGAGTATTGTAGGCATATGATGGATAATCCACAACCAGCAACACCAGCTATGAAATTTGGATCAGCATTACATATGAATGTTTTACAGCCAGAAGAATTTAACAATCATTATGCAATATCTCCTAAATTTGATAAAAGAACTAAGCAGGGTAAAATAGACGCTTCTGAATTTGCTAACAATAATATGTTTAAAACTGTATTATCTGGAAAAGACTATGATCTTATAGAAATGTTAACTTTAAAGCTTATGAAAGATAACGATGCAAAATCTTTATTAAGTAATGGTTTAAAAGAGCATATTGTAGCTTGGCATAATGAAGAATATGACATTAAATGTAGAGGTATGCTTGATGTATATAAACCAAAGCATAATATAATAGTAGACCTTAAAACTACACAAGATAGCTCATATAACGCATTTTCAAGCTCTGTAAGGAAGTTTAAGTACTATAAGCAGGCTGCATTCTATATGGACGCTGTAAGAGCAGAGGAGTTCTATATTGTAGCTATAGAGAAAAATCCACCATTTAGTATTAATATAATACAAATTGGTAACGATTTATTAGATTATGGTAGAGAAATGTATAATAGAGAATTAGAAATTTATAAATATTGTATAGATAATGATTATTGGCCAGGTGAAGGTTATGATTATCTGGATAAAAATTCAGAAAGAACTATACATATAATGGACTTTGATATATTATGACAAATCCTACATTCAAAGATAATTTTATAAAATACCTATTGAAGTTGGTTCCTGATAATATTAATCAGGAATTCAACTTTGAGGTAACAGAATATAAAACTGGCTATATAAGATTATATAAGAATGAATTAGAGTCTATATACTTGATATGTAGACCAAAAAAAGATTCTGAATTACAAGGCGAGATATTTATTAAATATAAATTTAGAAACTTTCATTATGTAAAACCTGACTTTGTATTTGATAAAATATATTTTCGTCCTGATGGTCATAATGAATATAGGTATGATAAAGATTTAAATGTATACGCTATATATTTAAGAGGAATTTCTATACTTCCATCTTTAGATATATTAACTAAACAGCATTATTTTGAAATATTAAAAGAATGGGAAAAAGCTGAAGAAATATTAAAAAAAGATAATGATTATATTTCTGTTTATCAAACTATTAAAAATAAAAAAAGAGTAAAAATAGCTTATGTTATTTCTGCAAAAAGATTTGGAGATAATGCTAAAAATGTATACAATAGAACTAAAAAAGTAATACATGCTATAACAGAAAATTTTACTATTAAAAATTGTCTTTATGGATCAAAAGGAACATTTGAAGATAATAAAATTATAAAATCAGATCCTTTCTATTTGATAGTTTATGATAAAACAGCAGAAGACATTAATAAGCAATTAAAAAAACAAAAATAAATATGAAAAATTCAGTAGTATTTGAAGGAGGTATTGATAAGGTTAGCACATTAGCAGACGGAAGTTTACGTATCTTTGTAGGCACACCAGAACTCTCAAGAGAAACTATGGTAAATGTATTTAACCTAATTAAACAACCTGGTTATGTATTAATATCAACTAGCGCTATCAATCAAGATCAGATAGATGCAGTTGAAAAAGCAACAACTAACACAGAGTTTAGTGAGAAAACTCCTAGCCAAAGAATGAGAGGAGTTCTTTATAAGTTATGGGAGAAGACACAACCTAAAACTATGAATGGAGATTCAGGTGAAATGGAATATGTAGATTTTGATTTATTCTATAAAAGGCAAATGAATAAAATAATTGATCACTTTAAAACTAAATTAGACTAATGAAAAAGCATAATGAGTACTATTGGGAAGTAGGTAGAAATGGATACGTTTCGGACACTACTGGAGATAAAAGAATACCATCATATTATATAGGTAAATATCATAAATACGAAGCGCGTAAAGTAGTAGAAGATTTTGAATTAACCTATAATATAGGAACAGCAGTCACGTATCTTTTACGTGCAAATCGTAAACATAATACTCCTATAGATTGTATTAAAAAAGCGATAGCTCATTTAGAATTTGAATTAGAAAAATTAGAAATAGATGGGGAGACAAAATAGAAAATTAATTAAAAACATGGAAGAGTATGCCAAAAAAAAAGAAGCTCAACAGCAAGAATCCAAAATATTGGTCAAAGGAAAAGAAAGAAGGACCAGTAATAAAAAAGAAAGTATTAATGTGTACAACTCATAATAATGTACAAGTTTATGGAATTTGGTATGAATAGTGAAGGATTTTTATTTTTAACAGTTATAGGTCTTAGTTTATTAATAGGACTTATAGTAGGATCTATTTTTACTCTATATATTAATATGAAAGAAAATAAAGGGCTTCAAAAAGAAGCTGATAAATTTAGAGATCTTTACTTTGAAGAATTAGATAAATGGAAAGATAAATATAATGATAATGATTATGAAGCATATTAAATATATATTACATAAATTAGGATTTCATAATAAAAATTGTAGAAGAAGAATATTTACTACAAAAAATAAATATCTTTGTTTAATAACTGGAAATATTCATAAAAAATTTAAATTTTGAATATAATAATTGTAGGGTCTTCTGGGGAGCTTAACAAAAGAAAATTAGGTAAAGAAATAGATCAGTTTGATATTGTGTGTAGAATTAATTCTGGAGGAAGGCCTGAATGTTTAACTGGAGAGTATAAAGATATTATAGGTGAGAAAACTACTATATGGTCTTGTTCTCATATAGGATTATTTAATCTATTTGGAACCAATATGTATGATAAAGCTATTACCTTTAATGAAGAGTATTATAATGATAATAAAAAGAAATTAACTAATTTAGAATTTTGTACCAATCAAGTTTTAGATAATTGTAAAGAAACTTTACTTAAATTTAACAATAATGTAGGGGTGCCAACATCAGGTATGATAACTATATTCTATGCATTATCAAACTATAAAGATATTACCATTTGTGGTTTTGATGGATTTAAAGGAGGTCATTGGTATGGTAATAAATTTATAAAAAGTCAAGACAAATCTGATGTAATAGCATCTCAAGGATTAGGCAGGCATAATGCACTAAAAGAATATGAATATATAAAACATTTAATACAAACAAATAAAATTAAAAAACTATGAGTTATTTAAATCACATTAAAAGATCAGAACAAGATGCTGATAATAGATGGATTGTTAAATATGATAAAAATGGACTAATTAAAGAGGTAAAATTAGTTTATAAGCCATCTGAGTATTACGCTATGAATTTACATAAAGGTAAAAATGCTAGACCTTTACATAATAGAAATGCTTTAATTAAAATTTTGGAAGAAGATAAATCAAAAAGATTAGGGGTTACTTCTTAATCTTTATATCTTCTTTGGCCCATCTTTGTGGTTTATCGGGACAAGTTGTTGTTTTCCATTTGGCTTTATGTTGAATAAGACATCCACACAGCATACATCTCATTAGCTTCTTATTTAAATTCTCACAAGATTGACAAGCTTTTAATCTGTTAGTATAGTTTTCTTCAGAAACATTAGGAGATCCATTTTTAATATAAGTGCTTAGTTCAGAACTAAAAGTTCTTAACATTTCAAACATAGTTGGTGGCTTAACCTTTGTAAGGTTTATTGGTTTGGGTTTTTTTGTTTCATTATCTTTCATTTGCTTCTCTTTCAAGTTTAGAAATATGAGTCCCTACTTTTTTAATCCATTTTTCTAATCTGCGTTTATATTTTTTCCACTTTCTAATCTCATCTTGTTTTGTCATTTTTTATAATTTTTATTTACAAATACATTATAATTTAAAATACCCTGTAAGCCATTTTGTCTACTATATATAAAGGCTTGTGCTTTCTTTATATTACCAATAAATCCTTTAGAGTCATGCCAGTAATCAGTAGCTGACATAGAAGATAAATTTCTAACAGTTATTCCATTTAATTCTTCTATGGCTTGTAATTTAGTAGCTTTATTAGTATGGTAATGCCCTCTATGAACTTCTACATAATCCACATCACTCCATAAGTTTTTAAATCTTTGTGATATTATACCAGGAAGATCGTTTGTTTTAGGACCATCTCCATGATCAGATATAATAAGGTTATTACCATAAGCTAAAGCTTTCATTAAACAGTCGCTATTATCTACCTTAACATTATTATTATTACTATAATATAATTCAAGAGTATCTCCTAAATGCATAACAGATTCTCTATCGTGATTACCAGGAATTACCATAACATGAACATCTGCAACTTCAGACAATATATCTATAGCTTTTATCATAAGCTTTCTTGCTGATCTATACATATCTATATGGTAGTCTGAATTAAATTGAGGGGTTCCTCTTGTAGTAGAAGGAACAGGCCAATCTTTATCAGAATTTAATAAATCGTGCCCTACGATAAAAAGTATCTTATCTATATAGTACCCCTGAGACTTATATAATAAGTGCTCTATGGCGCTTAAAAGACGTTCTTCAGCTATCTTTAAACTATATTCATCACCTTTTATACCAATTTTACCTAAATGTAAATCAAAGGCTGATATTTCTAATAGATGTAATTCTTTTCTATCATCAGGTCTTTCTCTATCAATTTTTGCAACATTAGGAGATAGGTTGCGTAAATCTTCTATAAGTTCCTCTTTTATCTTTTTTAAATTAAGTTCTGATTTAATTTTCTTTAACCATGCTTTTGTTCTAAACATTGTAACTGTAATAGGATTACGATCATTATCAAAACCTGTAACTTCATAAGTTCCTATATCATATTTTTCTACATCCCACATATCTAAATCAACTTCACATGCAGCTAATAAATCATCTAACGATTTTACTCTTATACAATTTTCTGCAGTAACGACAGCAGTATTTTTAGACTCCTGAAAATTAAGAACTTCTTTTTCTTTAGTTTCCATGTCAGGATTATCTTTTCTTAGTCTACGAGCTACTGTTCTAATTTGCTCATAATTAGTTCCAAATTTCTTGGCTGTGTCTGCGTATTTACTACGCATTAAGTGAGGGTTTTTTAAGAGATATTCTCTAATTTGATCATTAAGTGACATATATTTATTGTTAATTAATCTTCTACTCCGTAACCATGTTGGCTTACGAGTGTTAAATTTACTGGAACAAGCGTATGCTTTTTTCGTGTACCAATAATTTTTTTAACAACTTTATTAACAATACTTTGATTTGTAAATATAACTCCTTTATTATATCCTTTTACCACCTGTGATTCTATTGTATAAACTTTACCTCTCTTATCTTTAAAAGTCCAATTACTAAGCCATATAGGGACTTTATAGTCTTTTGAGGGTTGAGGTTTTAGCATTTTAAAATTGTGATTTCTGGGCCCCTCGCGCTTGCAACAGCATAAAAATATATAGTTTTATTTATATTATTAATAGAATCAAACATATTATTACTATTTAAAGATAATGTGCTATTGACAACAAATGTATCTGTCAATAATCTATATATTGTTCCCCCTGCTGTCGCGCTTATTACCCCATCTGCCGTTGTAAAAGTTAAATTATTTATAGGTGTTATGCTCCAATGTAAACTTATAACAACTGATGAACCACTAGCAGCATAATGACTTATAATAATATCTTTTAAACTTTCTCCTTGATTTAAAGTTAATATATTAATTGGAGAATTAGGTGTATTTAGTTTAACACCTGATATTAATCCTTCTGGGATTTCTATTCCTTGAGATTTTTTTTCAGAAGCATATCCTGTTGGATCAATTTCTTTATATTTTAGAGATTCTAATTCTTGTTTTTGAAATGTAGATCTACGATTACTATATTCATCTTTTGTAGAAACGGCTTTATTTTTTTCACGAGTAATAAATTTAGATCTTGTATTGGTTCCTTTAGCTCTATATTTGTCTTTAATTAATGGCATAATGCAAATTTAATAAAATTAACTACGATAAGGTTACTTTACCTCCCCAAATAGTATTAGTTGTAGCTGCTATTGCAGATTTGATAACTAAATAATTCGTTGCACTACCAGCAACATCTGTTATGTCTATTATATTACTATCATCTCCAGGATCTGTACTACCAGTTCCTTTTGAAGTAAGAGTTCCTGTTGCTATATTTGATTCATATACTGTAATAGCATTACCAGTATTACTACCATAAATAGTTACATGTGTAGCTGTTTTACCAACAGGTATAAATACAAAAGCAAAAAGAGATGCAGATGTAGATCCTACACTAACACCTATATCAACTGTTCCGCCACCAGCATCTGAATCATCATATTGAGCTGATTTATTTGCTCCACCGCCTTCATCTGCCATAAAATCAATTGGTAATATTTTTATATATGTTTGATTTAAACTTACAGCTCCACTATCTACAGCAAAGTCATTACTATCAAAACTAGCTACACCTTTATTGCTTGTTGTTGCTAATTCAGCAGCAACTGTTATGGTTGTAGTACTATTAGTAACATCTATTCCTTCACCTCCTTGTAATCTAAAATCAGCACTACCTCCTGTATCAGATGCTTTACTACCAGATCCAGAATCTGTTTCTATAGTAACCCCTGTTATATCTGCGCTTGCATCAAATCCAGTATTTATACCTATATCACCATTATTATCTACTACAAGAACATTATTATCTGTTTTAGTAGGTAGACCTTTTAGTCTTATTTTATTCAGCCATTTTTGAAACATTATTGTTTTGTGTCAAGATCAATATACTCTATAATTACTCCTTCTCTTTGTATCGCTTCAGCAATATATGGATATATTCTCTTATACGCATTAGTGGATTTACCAACGAAACCATCTTTGATGATCGCATTATTTTCTTGCGAGTCACCAACAAGAAGACATCCAGCAGTATGCTCATCAGTATTACCAGTATGTATGAGAATATATTCAAAACCTGGTACATCAGTGACATGTAGCATTCCTTTATGCATACTACCATATTTTCTGCTATATCTTTGATGAAAGCCACCCTCCTGTCTTAGTTGTATTTTATATACTCCAGCAGGAACTCTAGTTTCTCCTCTTACTTTAGAATCCCTATATTCATCTTCTAATGTATAACATAAAAACTCTAATCTAGATTCTTTTTCTAAAAAAAGTAAGCCAGAAGTTGAATCCTCCTGGCTACTAAATCTTAAAACCTTAAGTTTCATATTATATGTTTTACTTACTAGTCGTCAGTATTGATGCCAGTGTTTACTCCATCACAAATTAAATATTGACATTTTTGTGCAGATGTAGCAGCATCTAAAGCTAAATCATTTGAAGCATCACCAGCTCCATCTATATGTACTGGAGAAAAGAAACATTGACATGGTTTAAGATCTGCTATATCATCGCCATCTGCTTGTACTGTTACTATATAATCAGTATCTACATTCTTAACAAATGTATAAATTAAATC
>Ga0098036_1001090_pt1 | contig 10486 bp, 14 predicted proteins | sample 4_EtaG_FD_77064 | JGI IMG/M metagenome (GOLD analysis project Ga0098036, IMG submission 77064) | Marine viral communities from the Subarctic Pacific Ocean - 4_ETSP_OMZ_AT15127 metaG | ecosystem: Environmental > Aquatic > Marine > Oceanic | place: Pacific Ocean | collected 2015-01-07 | reverse complement strand
TGGAAGGGCTGGATAGACCAAGGAGGTAATAATGCCAACAGAGATATTGGGTGCTAATTTAGGGCATCAAAGAAGAACAGGTGCTGCGAGTGGAGTAGCAGGAACTACAACTGCTGCGTTTACCCCATTCATTAAAGGCACAGAACACATCAATCTGGAGCCAAGGAACTTTGCAAGTTCAGCGGCAATCATCAAGTTTGCCCTGTGTCCTTATCTGGTGATCCTTAAAGCGGATTCAGCAGACGGACTTGGTGGTCATCTTGAGGACAACTCTGATGTTGCACAGGATGGTTCAACTGCCACAAGTGTAGACATGGGAGGATTTGCGTCTGGTCGTGCGCTTTATGTTGGTTCTGCAATCCCGTTTAGGGGGGCACACATAGACGTAGATGGCTCAAACAGTTCTGGTAGTGCTGCTTTGACTGCGTACTACTGGAATGGGGGGTCATGGGTCGATTTATCTGACTCAGATGGAACAAACGGAACTCGTTCATTAAGGGTTGATGGAGCCATTACATGGACTGTTCCTAGTGCATGGCAATTATCTACTTTGGATAAACTGGCATCAGCCGCAGGCGAATCCTTAGACTCATCTGGGCAGAAGTACAAAGATACAAATATGTACTGGACAAAATGGGAGTGGAGCGCAAGCATTACTGCCGGAACAACGCTGGATCATGTTCTTGGTATTAACGAAAGCACAGCTTACTCCGAACTCACTTCCAGTACAGCCTTTGAAGGCAGAATCCATAATGGCTTTGGGTCTAATGGAGTTGGTGGTATTGAATTACTTACAGATACAGGTACAGCCAATGTTCTTATAACCTGTTCTGCAATGAACGGATATTTTAGTACAGGCGTAATATCTTAAAGGGGGTATATTATGGGTAGATATTCACTAGGTGGTGCAGGTGGGGCTGTTAACGCCACTACTGTAACAGTAACTGATAATGAAAGTACAGATGAAAGCAATGCACTTGTTTTCGTAGCTGATGCAGATGTAGATGGGGGTGATGTTGGATTAGAGTCAGATGGAACATTAACCTATAACCCCTCAGATGGTAAGGTTACAGCTACAGGATTTGTAGGAGCGTTAACAGGAAATGCTGACACAGCTACTGTAGCAACGACTGTAACTATTACAGACAACGAGAGTACAAGTGAAACTAATGCAATAGTATTCACGGCAGGTGGAGACATAGATGGTGGAAACCTTGGACTAGAGTCGGATGGTAACTTAACATATAATCCATCAACTGGAACTATAGCAGCAACTGAACTATCTCTTGCAGGTTCAGCACATTTGGATTCAAGTCCGGCAGATGAAACAGTCAGTGGCATTACTGCTACCTTTACGGCTGGTGAAACCTTGGTACGAGGAGAAGTGGTTTACTTTAAGGCTGGAGACAGTAAACTGTGGAAAGCAGTAGCAAGTGCGGCTGGAACAATGCCTGTCATGGCTATGGCCGCCGCTGATATTAGTGCAGATGCTACAGGAGTTTTTCTTCTTCAGGGATTTTTGCAAGACAACGGAACGTTTCCTTCATACACAGTCGGGGGAACTATTTATGCACCAGAGGCAGAAACGTCTAGCCAGAACGTACCAGAACAAGCAGCACCAGATTCTGATGGTGACTTTGTACAGGTATTAGGCTTTGCTGTTACTGCTAACAGTCTTTATTTTAACCCATCCAACGATGTGATTGAACACGCATAATAGGACATAACAATGGCGAAAGAAATTGAAAAAGTAAACAGTATCGCTCAAGACGATATTGAAAAGATAAACGGCAAGACCGATGCCAATATTGAAAACTTAAATGGTTTTGAATTTTCTGCACCATCATTCGGACCACCAGAGTTTGATGCTGTTAGTGTTAATAATGCCAGCACTGGTCCGAGTACACAAACATCAGCCCATGCGATTGGCGGTTCGGGTGTTGGGCGAGGATTAGTTGTTATCATTGCTCAACTTAACAGTGGTAGTGCGCCGGCAGACCCCACAGGTGTTACTTACGATGGTGTAGCAATGACAAAACAAGTCAGTAAGAAAGATTACGAAAGATTACGTTTGACATTATGGACACTTATTGCTCCTGACACTGGCACTAACAACATTGTTGCTTCCTTTGCGGCAACTACGGATGGGCCTTCAGCGGTTAGGGGTATTTCGTTTACTGGCTTAAATCAAACAAGTATGTGGAATTTACAGAATAGTGGAGAATATAACATGGGGTCTGAAACCAGTATCGGTCCTGTCAGTATAGATACAGTTGCTGGGCAGTTTGCAATTAGTGCTATTGCTATAGCGGCTGATGGTGCTGCTTCTGCACCTAGCAGTTTAGTTGTACATGCTAGTGCAACATCTGGTAGTACATTGATTGGAGCAACTGCGAACCTTTATGCAGGGGCATATATAGAGGCTGGTGGTACTAGTACTGATCTGGGGTGGTCATGGAGTGGTGGTGGTAACTATGCTGCTATATTCGGAAGGGTATTGTCGGATGTGTATTCATAAACATATAGGGAGATATAATGCCTGATTGGTTTAATTATGTAGTAGATGGTATGCGAATAACCAACTATGGAGAAGCAGGAAATAACGCAAGCGAAGCTGTTATGGCGGGGCTAACAGTTGTAACTGGTGATCTTAATGCTGCATCAGGAGCATTAGATACATCTAGTAGTGCTACTGTTACTCAGTCTACGGATAAAACCACAGGAGTAACAGCTAATGCTAATAGTGGTCAGATCACCACAGATAACGCAGCATTGGCGAGTAATGCACAAGTTACGTTTACTGTTAGCAATTCTAATGTTGAGTCTACAGATGTTATCGTGATTAACCATGCAACAACTGGTTATTGGATACAGGCTCATAATATAAGGAATGGTGCTTTCGATATCATCATTCGCAATAATAGTGGTGGTTCACTTAGTGATGCAGTAGTCTTTAGGTTTGTGGTTATTAGTAAAAATTAGGGGTAAGTAATGGCAGTTACGCTAAACAGATGCTTAGAGATGCTTGGCAGGGCAACTGGTTTATTTGTATCAGACTCCAGTTCCGGTGGAGGAAGTACAACTACACTGGTTGATACTTCTATCTATAGGTATGACATAAACACTTTAACCAACAAGTGGCTTTACATGGTTAGTGCTACGAATACTACTATCAACGGATCATCAAGAAGGATAAGTGGTATCCATGCTTCCAATGGAACTATTACAGTTATTGGAGCAATGGCGGCATCTACATCATCAGGTGACACATACTACATAGTTAACTTTGATCCACAGATAATGACTGATGCGATACAACAGGCAACAAGAACTCTGTATCCTCATCTATACCTACCAACCCGTGATGAAACTATCGTTGTTGATAATTTGTTAGCCAACTGGGACTTTGAGAACTGGGATTCTACTGGTAGTAACTCTGCTGTTGCTACGAGTTGGGCTAACATAGGAACCCCAAGCACTAATGATGAATCCTCCAGGGTGGCACATGGTTCATACAGCATGAGTGTAGCTGCTACGGGTGCAACAGAGGGCATAGAACAGAACATATTCACAAGTGTGAATATCAATGAGGTTGCAAGTAAGACTCTTCATGCAAGAGCGTGGGTATGGGCTAGTGTAGCTGATGCTGCAAGGATAAGGGTAACGTATGATGGATCTAACTATGACAGTAGTAACTATCATACCGGTGATTCTGAATGGGAAGGACCATCACTGATATATGTCGACTCTGATATTGATGCTGATATGACAGAGTTAACAGTATCTTGTGAGGTTACATCAGGTAATACTGCATACTTTGATGGGGTTGTTGCATGGATTGATAACGTATCTGAGTATGATTTAGGCAGTACAGTTATCCGTGGTCCACATAAAGTATATATGCAGGATCAGGTACAGGAACCTAATGGTCATTATACTCCCCTCGCCAGACCTGTGTCCGGTAGGATACTACGCATAGAACACATGGGTAGATTAACAGCTCCTACTTCATCAGCTTCTGTTGAACTTGATGAGTCCAGAACAGAACTACTTATAGCACAGGCTGCAATTCATATGTTCCAGACCCTTGCCAATACTGATTCAGGAAATAAGACAGAACATCTTACTAATGCTAGTGTATGGCAGGAACGTACTGCCAATATGTTAAATCAGCCAGGTATGCGAATGGTTTCTATGTCAGCACATGAAAGACTTGGATGGAATATAGATGAGTCCGGGGAGACTAGAAAGCTACGCATTGGTTCTAACAATGGGAGATGGTAATTGAGCGTTATAGAACTGAATGGCAACTACTACTCTTTAATGAACGATGCAAGTGGCAGAGCAACTGTCACTCAGTCCTATGTGCAGAGACTTGCCACAGCCTATAGAACAGTTGGTGTTCAGAGAAGGCAGGATGATACCAGTGTTAACAGATATGTTAACCCAGGGTTTCCTAAAGGAATAGGATGGGGTAGAGCAAAGAGAGATTCAGGTAGAGGTGTTGGAGGTATGCTCGACTCTACTTCATGGACAGCCAGGGGTCCTGTTGCTTTGGGAAGATTACAGGAAACACAATCACACGCTGCGCCAAGAGAACACCTTGTGAAAGCACTTAACTTTAAGGGTGATCTATGGGGCATCTTTGAAGAAAACTATGCAAGTGATGAAGTAACTTCCGGCAACAGTGGGAAGTTTGGTTCCAGTAGTGATGACTGGACTGGCGGGGGTACAATACAGGCAGCCAGTGGAGGTAACAACACCCATGGTAGGCGCATATTTGATGCTGCCATACACAAGGGGAATCTTTGGGTTATTGGTAATGGTAATTCTAGTGGCGATGAAGACATTTATCAAATGTCCTACAGTGCAGATGGAGCCACTTGGTCAGCAGGTAGCGGTGCAGCCAGCTTCCCTGACGGATCTGGTGATGAGTTTGTTACAGATGCTAATGGTAGTAGCACTGTTATATCCCGAAGGCATAACTTTAATGATGACTATGCCAGAATCCTAGACTACGGAACCATGATGATTATTGCTATTTACGAGCCACACACAGCACCAGGAGGCGGTGATGGTGATGGAGTGGTGGCTGTCTGGTCTACAGTAGACGCAGGATCAAACTGGGTAGCAGAGGTTTCAGTAGCCGCAGGGGCTGGACCCAAAGCATTTGTTGACTGGTATAACACAAGTGGAGCAAGAAGCCCTGTGTTAATTATACCGGAAGGCGTATACGAAATAGATGTTACTAACAATGTTTCCAATCTGATGTTCCCCTTGGATGGGGATGCTAATAATGGTAGACACTCAGTTGTTGGACCAGACGGAGCCTTGTATGTTGGTCTTGGTAATGGAGATATTATCAGGCTCCACATAGCAGCTAATGGTGTTCTTGAAATAATGAACGTAGGTCCTCCTGGTGATGGGCTGGTAGCAGCAAGACAGGGTTATCCTACCTGTATGTTGCGAGTACCTAATGAATTTTTGGTTGTTGCATATGGCGGTCATGCTGCTAATAAGTACGCAAGTATCTTTCTGGTTGATACCAGCTCTATTCTACAGGATGAAGAAACAGGTAAGCACTATATGCCTTGGCATCACCTGTATCAGCATGGTAGCGATAACGCAGACATTGTAACAATGGCATACTCCAATGAAGATAATGCAACTCCACGACTCCATTTTGCTGTAGAGGGTGCAAGTGCTACAACCAACTATCACATAGAAGAACCTTTTACTAATCCGGAACAGACTACTACTGCTAAGTATCAGGCAACAAGCATTGTGCGATTACCTGACGATGATCTTGGAGATCCACAATCCACCACTATGGTTTTACAAGCAATGGTGGATGCAGATGACTTATCTGCGGATACCGATGATGAGTTTATAGCCTTGAGATATGGCACAAACGGAGCATCAGATACTACTACTACTCTAGGCAACTTTTTTAGTGGCACGTTAACACAATCATTTGGGTCAGGTGCAGGGATTGCTACCAGACGATTAGGAATTAACCTGTTGCTTGATAGAGGAAGTACCACTACCAACACTCCCAAGCTACATGAGTTTGAACTGCAAGGACATCACGTTCTACAGGACAAACTGGCATGGGATTTTGTTATTGATGTAGCAGCAACAGCGAGAGACTACTCTCCTGATGTAACATCCGGACAAGCCACAGAGGAAGTTATTATCTCCAACCTTGAAACTGTGGCCCAGTCAACCACCCTGGTAACCTTTACAGCAGGGCGAATGACTCAGACCAGGGTTAGGGTTCCTAATGATGTTCCTCCTCAGTTTGATTTAAGTGTTGTAGACAGCTTCGGTAAAGATACCGGCAGAAGAACAGGATTTGTAAGGATAAGAGTTGAACAAGGTATATAATATTGCTAACAGGCGTTTCAAGTAGGGGGGTGAGAGGGATAAAGTAATACTAGACTATTCGGAAGGTAGTTACATTAGGGCTATGGAGCCACTAGATTACTAGTAAAGGGGAGAAAGATGCTTGGTAAAGTTAAGTTAGTTATAAAATACTGGGGAATGGTACAACAGATACTGGAGTTCGTTGAGGTTGCTGTTAAGGCAACTGCTGATGGCAAGGTCAGTACGAAAGAACGATCAGCCCTTATGAAAGAATTCTGGGATATTATCAATACAGCAAAGGCGATTAGGAAATGAGATTCAGACCACAGATTCTAGCAGCTATAGTATGTGGTACTATCTTTGGGTTGTTTGGTATGTGGATTGGTATGCAGATGGGTGCAACTGAGGTAGTAACTGCTGTGATTGGTTCTGTCTTTGGATTCCTTGGTGGTGTATCACTCAAGGTGTTAGAGCAGGAATAATGGGTAAAGTATTAAGTGCGAAGAAACGCAAGAAGCAAAGGAAAAAGGCAAGGCATCAGGACAAGGTAGGGAAGCATCGCTAAAAGGTAGGTGTATTATGGGGTTCTTTAGTTTAGGTATTCTGACATCGTTACAGTTCTTCTGGTGGGATGTATGTGCATCTCCTCTACGAAGTTATAACAAGGTCAAGGTATGGCGAGATAAGATACTCGATACTGTTAACTACTTGCAGTCTGAATCTGCTAAGTGGAAGGCACTGTTTACCACGCTGAAGGCTCCTTATTCCTTCCTTCGTGCCTGCGGATTGAATCCTCAGATGGCAGCAACATTCTTATTCGCCGGGTCTGTAGCCACTACTGGTGTCGTAGCAGCAGAAGTAATGGAAGGGCGTAGCTTTAGTCGTGGTGATAGTGGTGTATACGCTGCATCTCTTGTAGGTGGAATATTAGATGTACCTACCAGCTATGAAGAAGGCGATAACACGTTAATGATAAGCCTGGGGAATACTCCAGTTAGGGAGATCACTATAGAGAATGTCTCAGTTGGTACAGTATTTACAGGGTCTGCACTACCATCAGGTCAGCAGAATGTTGTTGATGTTGGAGGGAATGTAGTAACTGGTGGTACAAATACCAGACTTGAAGTAGGTCATCTGATCTTTGAGAACTCACGCTGTAAGAAATTAGAACTTATAGATGTTAATGCTCATACGATAAATATCATTGGTAATGCCTCAGATGGACAATCAATCGCACCATCGCCCGGTACTGCACGTATGCTTGCTATTGGCGGCGGGCATCATCAGGCAGATTCAATGGTGACTAGCGGCGGCACTTATGACCGCATACACATTCAGGCTCCTACCAGTGGAGTTAATGGGCGAGTTGGTACGCTGCGTTTGAGTAACTTGTACACGAAGGGTGGAATTTGCGCCCTGTACAAGCTGACTATCGGAACGCTGGATGTTCTGACAAATGAAGTTGGTGAGGGGAATGGATTCTCAACTAAAGAGTTTGTAGTTGCTACATCTGTAACAGGAGCCAACATAAATATTACGGACAACGTAGAGGTAACGATAGCGGAGCCGGCAACGCAGTAGGAGTATTATGAGAGAGTGTTGGATATGTGCAGGTATGATTCTGACAGGCGTTATGATAGCAAGTCTGTTAGTGTTCTATTTTGGAATGTTGTTGGTGGGAGTATAACGTGAGAGTACAAACTGGAGTTATAACAGTAGCAACCGCAGGAACGGCTGTGGTTACAGACAATACAGCCAACAGGGTGTACGAGATAACCTTCAAAGCATTAGCCGGTAACTCTGGCTTGGTCTACGTTGGTACTGATACAGTGTCTGCTGCCACAGGGTTTGAGTTAAGCCCAGGGCAGGAGAAAACCCTGTCGTTGAAGACTTTCGGTGGATCTATTCCACTCAATCTGTTCTACGCTAATGCAGCTACGAACAACGACAAGGTATCTTGGATTGCAATTCTGGAGGGATAAATGGTTATACCAATAGAGGCAATGATAATAATAGGTGTCGAGGCAGTAGCGATTATATTTGTAGCCGGAGCAACCTATTCATCTTTGCAGCACACAAAGCAGTTAACGAATCATATGAATCATCGTATGTATGGATTGGAAGCACGAATAGGAAAGCAGGCAGAGAGACTAGCGAGTATGGAAGGGGTTCTTAACACCATACTTACCTCTGTCAGGAGCAAGCCTTAACATGGATATTGCAAATGTAAAACTACCCATAGCAGTTATTGGAGTTATTGTTGTGCAGGCTTTCGGTATCATTTGGTATGTGGCCCAGTTGGATTCTACTGTCAGCAATCTTGACAGCTCTGTCATAACCATACAGGAATCGGTACACGATGAGTTCGATGACACGGATCTTCGGGAAACTATTGCAGCACTAGAGGAACGTATTGATGAACTGGAAACAACGATAGCTATTATAGAGAATGAATACCGCACCATTATGAGTGACCATAGTGGCTTTGCAGATGCCTTAAAAGAATTGGGTGAGGCTGGAGTATTGCCAAGTGGTGAACAAAGGCTGTATGGTGGATACGACTAACACCCAGGGATCAGGGGGGGTGTGAGTAACACAAAATTTTAATAGAATATTGAGTAAATCAAATGTGCAAGTTATGTGAAATTAGCCCTGATCCCACTTAATACTTACAAGGAGTAAGAGATGCCATACGGAAGAGGTACATACGGAACCAAGGTGGGAAGACCGCCAAAGAAATCTAAAGGAACCGAAGACAGAAGCAGGCTCCAAGCACCGAAAAGCAAGAAATCGCAAGCCCCGAAACGGGGTTCTAGTCTTAGTAAGCAAATAGAAGATAGGATTCGGGCAGGAGCCATTAACAGAGGGCACAGCAGGTTAAGGCGAGGCTAAGAAAAAGCAAAAATGAAAAAACACCCTAAGCGTTGTGCTTTTCACAGGCGAGATAACTCGCGCTGTCCACACAAAGTGGTTAGCGCATCCCTGTATTGTGTTGCCCATAATGGGCAATAAAGTTGGTGTCCAGTGGGGCTAGGGTAGGACACGCCATACAATTAAATAGCAGTTTGCAATAGACTCTCCCTTTATAGGTCGCTTTATCCTTTCTAGCACACGAAATTCTCATGCTTATGCCAAACCCCTACCCCACACAAAAACAAAAAGCCCGGTCAAGCGACCGGGCTTAATTGTTTAAAGGGGAATCAGCCCTTCACTACGATAAATATAGTTTGCCCTAACTGTTTATCTCGGCGATTCAAACGGCGGGGCAACCCTCTTTGTATTAGGACTTATACAAGAGTAGAAAAGGCATAGATATCAGCCTGCCCCTGAGCAATGTTGCCGTGATTCCCCAGTTAGTGTCATTATACTACAAATCTGAGGTGATGTTTATGGTTGCGTATATCTCTCCAAGTCTCACCCAGGATACGAAAGATTCCAGTAGTTGTGCCACTTCCATAAGTTCTGCCCTGTTAGATGTTGGCATTATCGACTGGTCTTTTTCTCCAGTCTTTGGATAAGCTATGTTGTTTATGAGCATATGTGCTGCTCTAAGCATATCCAGATCGTTGTACTTACCTCTATTCATCAGGGTTTCCAATGCGTGTCTAAAATCCGAATCACCATTTATTATCATTATCTTGTCTCCTCTAGTTCTATATATGCATATACAGCGGTATAAGTGTAGGCTAAAAGGGGTATATAGGTGTATAAGTAATTGTTGTACCCTTGCAGGGCAGGGTACAACGCTCACCTTTTAGCTAATAGCGTTTGCTGGGGGCGCAAGCAACAACATGGGTTGTTCTCCTGCTTTTGGCGGGGCATACTTATACTGCATCTCCACCACCTTGAGTAGTTTGCCTCCAGCATTAACAGTAGCGTTGGCGATGTCAGGTGTTATCGCACCTTCAATTACATCGCTCATTAGGGCTGACATAAGTCTGGCAAAGTCTACACCAGACTCGACTCCTTTTTGTGCCAACGCTAAACTCCGTGATGGTTGTTCCTTTACTATTTCTGTATCCATGTTTATGTTTCCTTTCTTCAGTGCTTTCGCCTGTTTAATTAGGTTGTTGCGCTGTTTCTTATTTGCGCTGGTTATATGCTTGCCCAGAACATCCCT
>Ga0098036_1001089_pt1 | contig 10487 bp, 22 predicted proteins | sample 4_EtaG_FD_77064 | JGI IMG/M metagenome (GOLD analysis project Ga0098036, IMG submission 77064) | Marine viral communities from the Subarctic Pacific Ocean - 4_ETSP_OMZ_AT15127 metaG | ecosystem: Environmental > Aquatic > Marine > Oceanic | place: Pacific Ocean | collected 2015-01-07 | reverse complement strand
TCCAAAGATTTAAATACGTCGCCGGGGTCGTAGCTGTTTGGAATCATCAGAATGGTATGTCGTCGTTAATCGGATCAGCAGGAAATTCGCTGGAAGCCGCTGGCTTTTCTGCGGAGCGGCTGTCGAGCATTTGAAGCTCTCCCCGGAACCGGTTCATGACTACTTCGGTTGTGTAGCGGTCTTGGCCTTTATCGGTCCATTTCCGTGTCTGGAGTTGCCCTTCCAGATAGACCTTCGATCCCTTATGCAAGAACCGCTCGGCAACACCAACGAGGTGTTCGTTGAAAATTGCAACGCTGTGCCACTCGGTGCGCTCCTGCATTTCACCGGAATTTCGGTCTTTCCAGCGCTCGCTTGTCGCAACGCGGAGGTTCGCCACCTTCATGCCGTTCTGCGTGGTACGGATTTCTGGGTCGCGCCCAAGATTGCCGACCAGAATTACTTTGTTCACGCTCATGCCGCCGCCTTCATTATCAGTTCTTCGCGCTTTTCTGCGATAGTCCGTTCTGCTCCCAGGATGTCGTCTTTGCCGAAAAACCATTCGGGCAGATCAATTTCGCATTGCTCCAGCACCGCTGAGTTGGCCTCGACGATTTCGTCGAGCATCTCAACGGTCAGGCAGTCGCGCAGATCGTGAGACAATGTTGTCATGGCGGCTTTGAGTTCTGTTCTCTTTAGCGGTCCTTGGTGACCCGTAATTGATTTCACCTCATTGCCCGATGCCTTGAAGGCATCGGCCTCTTCCTCGCTGTAGACTTCGCCGTGCAGGCCGATCAATTTGAGGATGACGCGGTCTTTGGCGCGCTTTTCAGCCATAGCGTATGGATAGCCGTTTTTGTTGTTGTAGGGTGCGGCCTCGCCAATGCTCCATTCCGTGGTGGCGGGGTCCGACATTCTGCCAGTGACCGCAATCACGGCGGTCTTGTTTTTCGCGTCGGCTTCAATGATCTGCGGCGGATCGAAAGTGATGTTCGCGCGCTGCGCGATCAGTTCGAGCGCCTTGTGATAAGCAACCCACGTGCCGTGGCAGTTCCAGACTGCAGACCGAGGGTTCGGGTGCCACTTTTTCAGAATTGTTTCAATTTCCTTCATGGAATTATTCTCCCCAACACAGAATTGATTTCTTTCAGCATTCCAAGTTCGTCGCGCGCCAGAGGCGTCTTGCGATCCGCGACCGCGATCAGCGCCATGTGAGCGTCGTGCAAATCGCGGAAGGTCTCGTCAATGGTCCCTTCCCCGTCGCAGTCCGGGCAGCAAGGATCGTCTCCGGAAAACGGCGCATCGACCGCGCCTGTGCCGTTGCAGGTCTCGCAGCTCATGGCGTCACCAACCAAAGGCAAAAAAGAAAAGCCCAGAACACCAGCCAGACCAGCGTGTCGGTCACTGGCCGCCGCTTGACGGTCGTCTGGCGCACGTTGGCCAGTATCACCCGACGGAGCAGGCTTCCGTTGTCCATCCGGGTCATGCCGCTAGACTCGCTTCGTGGCGACGCTCCATGCGAATTTCTTCAAGGTGCGCGTCATGACCTGCCTCAAGATCGCGGTATGAGTGATAACTGGCGCGCATGTCTTCGATTTCGACCGCGTAGCTAATCTCGGCGCGGTAGCTGCCGAAGTGATCCATGGCATCGCGCCAATCGTCAAAAATCTTCGCCTGATCATCTCCAACGTATGTCATGATGATTTGCATTTGTTGCCCGAAGAGCCCGGCGCTTTGGCTGCGCCGGGAAACTGCGTCTTCGGCCCCTTTTGCGTTTTCTGCAGGCAGCGAATCCGTCTGCTTGTGTCATTACTGTACGAATTTATGGTACATTAATCAACCGTTTTTGACACAAAAAAAGGGCAGCCGAAGCCGCCCTTGCCAAAAAAACAAAAGAATCAGCGCTATACGTTGATGCGGTTTATTACCGGGTACGTTTTAGGCCAGTCTGATTTTGGTAGTTCGAAATCGCGCGCAGGCGTGTATTGCCGTACTTTCCAGCTTTCAGAATCCCAGCCGATTAGCCGTTTAACAAGCGCCTGCCACTGATTGTCTTCTTCTCGCACGAAGACCACATCGTCGCCGCGCCTGACCGCACGAGATGGATTTACGACCACCATCTCGCCCTGCTCTATTCGCGGCTCCATGCTGTCTCCGACAACATAGACCGCAAAAGCGTCTTTGACATGCTCTACACCGGCAGGCCGGGGAATCCAATCAATAGCCTCCGGCACAACCAACATCCCGTCGTTTCCGCCTTGTGCGCTGGCAAAAACAGCCAACTGCTTTGTTTTGTCTTCTGAAATGATTGGAGCCGCAGGCACCGCGACAGGGACACCTAATTCGCGCACTTCTAATTCTGTTATAGGGGGGGCTCCCCTGCCGACCAAAGCTGGCACTAAATCCAGCACCAGGGGCATTGGGAGATACGCCTTTTTATACCTACTCTCATAGAACACGTATGTGGAGTGAGTTTTTTTTATTTCAGTAGCAAGCGCCCGGATCGAATACCCGGCTCTTTTTCTTAATGATCGAAGGCGCGCGGTGGCGGTTGTTTCATCCATGCCTTCATAACAGTAAAAAAAATGCGCACTGTCTGTTCCAATAAATGAGTTGATTATTGGTTCAATTTTTCGTACACCTTCGTACATGCAGAATCATAACCACATTTTTGAACGTTTCGGCGGCGTCAGGCCACTCGCGCGCGCTGTAGGCGCGCCTCACACAACGGTTCATTACTGGTCACGCAACGGTTTTATCCCTCGTTGGTGGCACGACAGAGTTATTCAAGCCGCGCAAGCCCAAAACATCGACGTTCAACCCATAGACTTTGTTAGCGACGAGAGGGCTGCGTAATGAACGACCCGTTACCTTTATTTTCGCACACCCCGCCATATCAACCTCACTCGGCAACCAGCAGGGCTGCAGCGGAGCGGATCGAACCGGCGGCTGGCACGCTGCGCGGCAAGGTTTTGCAGTGCTTACAAGACTCGCCGCGTGGGGCGACTGACAGAGAAATCCAAGACGCTTTATCAATGGCAGGATCGACTCAACGCCCTCGGCGGATTGAGTTGGTCGCGGACGGCTTGGTCCGCGATTCCGGAGTGCGCCGCAACCGATCCACGGTATGGGTGGCGGCATGAATTCGCTTGAGGGGCAGCCTCTCCCCCCTACCCGTCTTTTCTGCAAGTGCAGCGAAGGCCAAAGCGGCGTCAGGATCAGGAAAGTGTGCAGCTGCAATCCTGACAGCGGTAGCGATTTTGATCATAAGAATTTGCGGCTCCATGTTCGCAAGGTGTCACACATTTCTGGGGAGAAATACCGAAAATGAACCCAGAACATTTGGTAAACACGTGGCAGTCCGTTTTCCGGCAATACGTCGGTGATGGTCAATTCATCACATATATAGAGTTGAGTAACGCCTCTGGCGTGGCGCTACACACCCTCCGAGATTTGTCTGCAGGCCATCACCTGCCGCGATGGTCCGCCGCTTGGTCCATCTTGGGAAGCCTGCCGTTCGCAGCAACCGCAGAGATTATGCGGTCGATTGGCTTCGAGATTTCTCCGATTGATCGACGCGGGTCAGACAGAGACGCGTGTGCCGCCATGTCGTCTGCAGCTGCGGCGCTTTCAGAGGCGTTGCGCGACAACCGTGTCGATTACAAGGAACGCGCAGAAATTAAGCCGCACGTGGAAGAGGCAGTTGCCGAAGGCCAGAAATGGCTCAACGGCGTAGGCGATACCGTGCAACTCCAACTCGTGGGAAAGATTTCGTGAATCCGCAACGTTCAGCTTATGGCCTTGCCCTCGTTGCGGTGAGGTTGGCCCTCCCTCCAACCTCGGGGGGGTCGGGTGCCCCTGCCCGACCCCCATTTTTCTCATGAAGATCGGCGCGGAAGATAAGTGGTTCAGCCTCTGCGTGCGGCAGCGGTCTGGCTGGAAATGTGAGTGTTGTGGGAAGGTGTACGAGTCAGGGTCGCAGGGATTGCACTGCTCGCACTTTTTCAGCCGCACAAAAAGGACAACCCGTTGGCATCCGCTAAATGCGGCAGCGCATTGTATGGGTTGTCATCGCCATTTAGGCGGTAACCCGATCCTTTTTCAATCTTGGATCGAGAGCCATCTCGGCAAGACCGATTATCTGATGCTGCTCCAGATGGCGGGGAAAACCGCCAAGTTCCGCAAGGCGGACCTCAAAGATATCGCCCGGCACTACAAGGCACAGCATGAAAACCAGCTTAAACAGGTCGGGTACGTCGGTTTTGAAATTTCACCAATTATCGAAGCGAAGTTACTGGAGGCGGCGTGAAGCAAATCGACTGGACTCCCGGTGAGCAGAACGAACTAAAACGGTTGTGGCTGGATGGGCAGACTGCGAGGCAGATCGGCACAGCGCTGGGGCGGTCCCGAAACAGCGTGATTGGCAAAATCAACAGGATGGGCCTGTCATCGCCGGACCCCAAGAAAATCGCCAATCAAAAAGCGGTGATGCTTGGATTTTTTGCGGCTCCCGCACCCAGAGGGTGCCAGTTTATTGCGGGCGATCCGCTGATAGACGCGTCCGTCTGCGGAGACGCAACAGCGCCAGGGTCGTCGTATTGCGCGCATCATCACGCGATCTGCTACAGGCCAGCCAAAGAGGCTGCGGCGTGAAAATCCTCGGAGTCGATGAGGCTGTTAAAGCCTTCAATGCTGCCAAGGCTGGTGATGCGATCACATATTTTCGAGGCGGGCATAAATCAGGAATTCGCGAGACTCTATATGAGGTGTGCGGTCGGCTTGGTCCGCAATGGCTCGACAAAGCCAGCAGGGCCTGCGGAATCAGAAAATATACACGTGGCCTTTATGAGGCCAACAAGGCGCACTTGGTCTGTCGGCACCACAAAGACGGACTCGAATACATGATGGTGAAGCGATGAATAAAATACCTTGGATCAAATTCTACGCTGGCGATTTTCTTAACGGCGTAGCCGATCTCACTCCAAATGAGATCGCTGTCTACACGGTCGTTCTGATGCGGATATACGACGAGGATCGCGCCATCCCCTTTGACGTTAAGAAGATCGCGCGGCGATGCAATATGCGTGTCCCCACATGCCAGAAAGCAATCGAGTCTCTGGTCGATGAGGGGAAGTTGGTCATCGCAGAAAACCATCTGGACAACAAAAGAGCGCGAAAAGAGCGCGAAAAGCGTCAGGAAATCAGCGCAAAACAGTCAGGTAACGTGAACAAACGGTGGCGCGAAGGTTCGGAAAAACCTAAAGAAATCAAAGGCCGGTCTATACCGTCGCATTTTCTACCAGATACGGAATCGATACCTACTAGAAGCCAGACACTAGACGCTAGAATAGATGTTGATGAGAGCGCGGACGCGATTCACGACGAATTGCTCGGCATCATCGGTGTTTCACGTGAAAAACACCCAGCGTTTACATCATCGATGTTTGTTCAGACTTGGCTCGCTGGCGGATGCCTGCCGGAAGACATCAAGGCAGCGGTGAGGTCGGTCATGGCGCACCGGAACGGCGACCCGCCGAACACCATGAAATATTTTGATAAGGCGGTGATGGATCAAAAAGCCACCCGCGAAAGACCCTTGCCTGCGGGGGTGGCTAGAGCGCCGAAGGTTAAATCCGCGCACCAATCAATGTTGGATGGATTTGCGATAGCGGCAGAGAGGCGACAATGAATTTAGTGACCACACAACAGCCGCACCTCGATGAGGACGTTTTGTCGACCATGCGGATGGCGAAATTCAATCCAGACGAAGGGATGAGCGTACCGCCAGCGATCAAGGCGAAATGCAGCGCGGCCTTGTCGCAGATGAACGCTTACCTCGCGCCACCGGAAGACAGGTGGATATTAGGCCGGGTTGCCACACTGCTGGCTCATTATTGGGTTGGCGCGCTGCCAGAAAGCGTTGGCGCGATGGTTGCCGAGGACTGGGTCAAGGTTTTGACCCGTCGCCCAGCCTGGGCGGTCGAAAGGGCCATCGATGAGTGGATAGCCGAAAAAACTCGCCGCCCGACGCCTGCAGAAATTAGTCAACGAGCGTTTCAGTTCGCATCGACCGCTTATCGTCAGCACGATCAACTGGTGGCGGTTGTGGAAGCAAAAGAGAAACCGCGTCGAAAGAAAAGTACAGCAGACATCCAAGAAATCTCCAAACTGGTAGATGAGATGAAGGCCAATCTTAGCGCGGCTTGATATGGCGAAAAGACAGCCAAAAATCCACAGCGATTTTGGACCCCGTGAGCGCAGCCAGCACGGGCCTGTCATCATCGAAAAAGTGGCCGAGGAACATGAAAGCCGGGAAAACCGGGACCGCGCCCGCGCGCTCGAACTGGACGACCCTCTTTATATCTACAGGCGCAATCGCACCATTACGGCTGCACAACGCGATGCAGGGTTGATGTTGCGGGAACTCTGGGTGCGTACCGGCCTGGAGCCATCGGTAACATCGAGGTATTCGGAGTTGATTAGCGAAGGCTCTGTTGAGTCATTGCGGATTGCGTCGGTTGACCATTACGAGCGGTATGTTTCGGCAATCCGTGCGGTCGGCCCAATAGCCTCGGATGAGGTCATGTCGGTGGTTTGCCTGCAGCAACGAATAAAGCCCTCAAACATGGAAATCCTTCGTAGAGGCTTGAATTTACTCGAAAAACATTTCGGGGTGAGTTGACAAATTATAGGTCGGTCGCTATAATACGACCATAGAAAAGGGGATGGCAACGGGCCAACCCAAACGGCGAAAGGGCCGAAAGATGATCAAACGCATACCCAAAAGATTTTACGACGACTGCATCGACTGCGAAACGCTGGTGCCAGCGATAGAGCGCGAGACTACATCGCACTATTTCATCGACACCGATGCAGGGGACGGTGACGCCACGGCAAAAGAAACGATGGGAGACTTTATCAGCCGCGCTCGCTACTACGCAGATGAACAAGGTTTTGATTTGTATGTCCACGGCATCTGTAAGAGCGCCGCCGCAACCCTTCGCGCCTTGGGCGAGGTGGTGCCTAAACGATACCCACAGTGACCACCGCATAGCGCATCAAATTGGTGCGCCTTGCCGTGTTCATTTTCAGAAAGGGAAAAGAAATGAAAATAAAAATCACACAAACTATCGAAATCGACAAAGACGCATGGATAACGGAGTACGGACTGCACCCTCAATCTGATTTCTATGCAGTCCAGCAAGATATCAAAAATTATTTTGAAGACTGGCTCCAAGGCCACATCAAAGACTTGGGCCTAGAATCCAAATGAACGTCGAACTACTCCGCAATGCTGGCGAGGCTCTATATGGGTCTCGCTGGCAGGCTGCGCTGGCGCGTGACTTGGGTGTTGCACTTCGTACGGTTCAGAGATGGGACGCTGGTGATCGTGGCATCCCCGATACCTTGGCAGCCGAGTTGGTAGAGCTGTTAAAGACCCGTCAAATCGTGATTGATGGTTTGGTGGAGAAATTTATAAGAAATTAAGGGTTTTTTATAATAATTTTCTGTGGAGGATCGAAATGAGAGTGTATGAGCTTGAGTTTTGGACCGAGGACGGCCCGTTCCGCACATGGTATTCGTCGAAGGCCAAGCTGATGACGGCCCTAGCCGGATATCGGCGTGAGGATCCCGATCAGCCAGCGTTGGGATGGGTGCATGAGATACCGACCGACCGGACAGGACTGATTGAATGGCTGAACGGGAACGCTGACAATGAAAGCCTGAGCAATCCGATGCAGGGAACCGGCCCTCGACCGACACCTCTACCTGATGTTCAGTGACTGTTCAAGACATGTTCAGTGACTGTTCAAGAACCGAATGGAAGTTCTGGCGAGTGAATGATGTTGGAGTGACTAGACATCAGAGGCTGTCACTGGTCTCAACGGTAGGTTCGATTCCTGCCACTTCCGCCTTAATTTGGTAGAAACGTGGTGTATTAAGCCCAAAATCGTGCATTTTGAGCGATTTAACGCAAAAGCAGAGGACTGTGGAATTCCCGTATAATAGGACTGTGTAATTCCCGTATAATAGGATGGGTACAATTCCGTATAAGAGCGTTAACAACGCCATACGAGAGGTCATGAACTACATCTTGTATGGTGGTTGACGGCACCCCCGAAATCAGGTAAAAAGCGCATAATTGTTTTCCGTCTGTCGGACGGGTAGAGTTTCAGAAGTTGCCGCCCTGATCGTCAATTCAGCGGGCGGCTTCTTTTTTCCACATGCCAAATGAACTGATCTATAGCGCCTACGTCTACCCAGATGGGGAGGGCGTCCGCCTGTTGATTGATGTTTCCGGTTTAAGGTCGCCGGTCGAAGCCCGTTTGCTCCTGTACGATCTAGTCGGTGATCCCGACGAAGATGAAACCCTGCGAAAGGTCAGCCTAATACATTGAGCCTTGCAATCGAGTACCGTGCGATTGACGAGCTAATTCCCTTCGTCAACAACGCTCGGACCCACAACGATGAGCAAGTGGCGCAGATAGCCGCAAGCATTAAAGAGTTCGGCTGGACGAACCCTATTTTGGTGGATGACGGTCGAGGTGTCATTGCGGGGCATGGCAGACTTATGGCTGCTCGAAAGCTGGGCTATGAAAACGTCCCTACGATTGAACTAGAAGGGTTATCCGACGCACAGAAACGCGCCTACATCTTGGCCGATAACAAGCTGGCCGAAAACGCTGGCTGGGACAACGATTTACTAAAGATCGAACTCGGCGGCTTGGATGACGAAGGCTTTGATCTGTCCCTGATCGGGTTTAGCCAGATTGATCTAAACAACCTCTTAAACGACCCTGCCGAAGGATTAACCGACCCAGACGAGGTGCCTGACGCACCGGAGCACCCTGTAACCTGTGAAGGCGATGTATGGGTGTTAGGCAATCACCGGCTGGTGTGTGGGGACTCAACATCGACGACTGTGCTGCAAAGTCTTTTAGGAGATTTGCAGGCTGATCTCGTTTTCACGGACCCGCCGTGGAATGTAAATTATGGCGCTAATACAAGCGGGATGCCGTGGAAACAACGCTCTATTCTGAACGACCACAAGTCGGACAGCGAATGGTTAGAGTTTTGCCAGGGGTTTAGCGCCAGTTTGTTTGCGGCCACTAAACCGGGCGCGCCGATTTATTTGGTTATGTCCGCACAAGAGTGGCCTGTTGTTGACGGCACTTTGCGCGAGGCCGGGTTTCATTGGTCTTCTACGATCATGTGGATAAAAGACACCCTTGTGCTTAGTCGGAAAGATTATCACACGCAGTACGAACCTATCTGGTACGGCTGGAATGATAAGGCAGGGCGCAGAGTGAAGGTGCAGGACCGCAAGCAGTCGGATGTTTGGAAGATCAACAGGCCAAAACGCTCTGAGTTGCATCCAACAACAAAACCTGTCGAGTTGGTAGAGCGGGCTATCGGCAACAGTTCAAACGCTAAAGACCTAGTGCTGGACTTGTTCGGCGGGTCTGGCAGCACATTGATAGCTGCGGAGAAAACGGGCCGCGTTGGAAGGCTTTGTGAGTTAGACCCTAAATACTGCGATGTCATTATTCAAAGATGGGAAGAGTTTACTGGCAATAAAGCGGAGTTATCTAATGGCTGAGAAGTCTAAAAAGAACCCAAAAGGCTCTGGAAGAAAGAGAATAGATATTAAACCTGAGACAGTTGAGCAGCTCGCAGCTCAGGGTCTTGGGCCAACACAAATAGCAAGAGCGTTGGGAGTCTCATGGGGCGTTATTGATCGCAATCGTAAACGATCAAGAGAGTTTAATGAAGCACTTGAGGTTGGCAGAGCAAAAGGCTTAGCAAAGGTCACTAATTCATTATTCAAGTCAGCTAATGATGGCAATGTCACAGCACAGATATTCTATCTTAAAAACAGGGATGAAAGAAACTGGAGAGATAGAGTAGAAACCACTCACGATCATCAATTAAGCCTTACAAATGTGTTGAATACAGCCAAAAGAAGGTTGATTGATGTCACTCCTGAGCCAATAGAAATAGAAAACAAGCAAAACAAGAAGGGCTAATAAAATGACCATCAAACCCAATAAACACAATGCTTTGCAGACATTATGTAGTCATTCATTTAGTGATTTTATTGATACTTTAAAGGGGGAGCGACAGTTCAAACCGCCAAACCAGTTCGCGAACCGAAACTCGGTTCGAGTTGGGCCATCGCTGCCAGCAAACGCAAAATTTGACCAGGCAATTACAGTTTTTAATCAGGGAAATGCTCTGAAACGCCTAAAAACATTGGGCAGAGCCGTTTCTGTTATAGAAATGGCATCGCCATTCCAGCTCGTTTCGGCGGCTGGATCGCTGCTTAGACCCCCCAGGTCGATTCCAAGCGGGGGGCGTTTGTTTTCGTACCCCCGAACTAAAATTTTTTAATTTTTTGTGAGATGAAATACACCCCTAAACAAGAAGAAGAACTGATGACCGACATGTGGTCACTGACCATAAAGGATTCGCCATTAAACTTTGTGCGTTATGCCTTCCCTTGGGGC
>Ga0098036_1001087_pt1 | contig 10506 bp, 18 predicted proteins | sample 4_EtaG_FD_77064 | JGI IMG/M metagenome (GOLD analysis project Ga0098036, IMG submission 77064) | Marine viral communities from the Subarctic Pacific Ocean - 4_ETSP_OMZ_AT15127 metaG | ecosystem: Environmental > Aquatic > Marine > Oceanic | place: Pacific Ocean | collected 2015-01-07 | reverse complement strand
TTTAAACTGTGATGTAAATCCTCCAACAGCTTTTACAGGTGGTGTAGATGCTGGTACTCCTAATTTAGATATGCAAGGTTCGTTTGATGGAACAAACTTTTTTAAAATAGAAACTGTAATTGCAGATTTAGATTTAACTAATACTGGAATCAAAGCAGGAATTGCAGATCTATCTACATTTTCTGGTATTCCTTTTACTCGTTTAGCTATGAACTCTAATGGAGTTGATATAGGAACAACGAGTGCAGGTAAAGGTCAATTTCAGTTTGCTGTAGCTGTGAGCAGCTAGGAGGTATACTATGGCTTGGATGGAAGTAGTTACAACTCTTGGTGGTGCAGCTAGTGGCTTTGTTATGAAAGCTGCAGCAGTACGAGCACAACGAGAAGCAGATTTAATGAAACATATGGTTACTGCTATGAATGCTTCAAGCGATTCAGCTAATGAAGCAGTTAAAAGAGTTCCGGTAGATGCTGGTCGTTTAACAAGAAGAGTTATTGTATTTGCAATTCTCTTTGGTGTTATACTTATGCCATTCTTATCGCCTCTTTTAGGCATGACTGTAGTAGTAGAGATAATAGAAAAGTCTGAAGGATATTTATTCGGACTCATCGGTGCAGGTGAGAAACATGTTTTTCACGAAGTCGATGGAGTAATTATGATTCCTGAATTGCGTCAAGCATTGCTTGCAATTATAGCATTTTATTTTGGACAAGCAGCAGCAAAGGCGAATGGCTAATGTGGTGGGCTCTAATGACATTACTATTAGTGGGATGCTCTTCATTACCTAAAGTAAAAGAACCTGTTAAAACAATAACAAAAGAAACGATCGATGCTGTTAATATTGATCAAACTATTACTAATATAGAAAGGTTATTACTTTGGGTTGTGATTGCAGTAGTTCTTGGAATTGTATATTTTATGATAGGAGAAAACAATGCCTGATTTACAATCAATGTATACTAAACTTGGTAGACCTATGGCTATAGTAGCCCCAGCAGAAGTTAATTTAATTATTAATGATATGAATACAAGGCTACAGGAGTTAGAAAATGAAATTAGAAAATTATCCAGTAGTGGAGAAAAAACTTGTGGATGTCCTGAAGGAAAAGTTTCCGAATCTGGAATACCAGCAAGACCTAAGCAGCGAACAGTTCGCAAGAGAAGCAGCAAAAAGAGCGGGAGCGATTGAAATAATTAGGCATCTTGAATCAGTATACAAGGCACAACAAAAAGTTAAAAAAGAAGGGAGGTAGTCATGGGATATGGACCCGGTTCAATGAAAGTATATGCTCAAACAGCATTGAAAAAAAGATCTGATGCTCAATCAGCATGGCAAAGAAATCTTTTAGAAGCTACTGCTAATGCTCAAAAAGAAGCTTATCAAAAATATACTGCAGACGAAAGTCTAGCAGAGATTTCTGAGTTTGCTATTGATATAGACGCATTAAACGTACAGTCAGAAGAACTTACTTCTAAAATATTTGAAAGATTAAATATTGGAAGTCAAACAGCAACAGATAGGTTATCTAAAACAGAAAAATATTTAGCTGCATCAGCATCAAAAGGACCCATTACTGCCGAACAATATAGGAATTTAAATAGAAGACTTATAGCAGCAAGAAAAAAGAATCTTTCTCAAATGCAAAAAAACATAGATGAGTTTAGTAGATCAGATGTATCTGAATTTAAAGTAGATGCTCCTGATATAACCTATAAAGATCCTATAACTGGTGAAGTTAAAACAGCTGGGCAAGGTTCTTATGTAGAACAATTTGATCCTACTAATAGATACCAACAATTAACAGCTGAGTTTGATGAAATGTTTGAACAAAAACGAATAGAATTACAAAAAGATGAATCTTTAAATACTAATACTGCATTTATGTTTGGACAATTCACATCTACTAGAGGAGCTCAATCTGCTGAAGAATACTATGGTCAAGCATATGAAGATGCTGCTGAAGGCACAGGTACTGGTAGAGATTTAGACAGAATAAAAATGAGAAGTAACTTTAGAAAAATAGAACAACGAGAACGTGGTAGAGCTTTAGCTTCAATATTTGGAACAGAAGGATTTTCTCCTTGGAAAAGATCTAGACGTTATGGTATTGGAGATGCTGAAGCTTTTTATGTTGATGATAATACTTTACGAAGAGCTACTGGCATGGATGCTGATGAGCGGTTTAAATTAGATTATGAATTTGCACAACAACAATATGCTAAAAGCAAACAACGAGCAGAACAAGCAGTAGTAGAAGCTAAAGCTGCTGCATCTTCAACGGCTGCACAAGCAGCTCAAGTTGCTCAAGAATCTTTAGATAAACAACGTGAAGATTTAGAACAAACATATGAAGAACAAATGCAAAGTCAAATAACTGAAAGAACAGAAGAACAAAAAGAAAAAATAGCTGCTGAAGGACAACAGATTAAAAGAACTGAAGCTGATCTTAGACAAAGATTAAGAGAGTTTCAACAAAGTAAAAGCAGACGTACTAAACAAAGAGCTAGAAGAGTAGCTCGAATCCAAGATAGAACAAACAGACCATCATAGGAGGTGTCTAATGCTTGAGAGAATTTTTATGTTTAGCCACCCTATGAATTGTAGATACTTCGGAGGAGGTGCTCCAGTTGTTATGGGTGGAATGGGTGAAGACGAGTATCGTAAACTTCTTGAAGAAGAGAGATCTTATAATCAAGAACAAGAAGAAAGATATCAACAACTCTTGCTTGATCAAGAAAGAGATCGGCTTGAAATGGAAACACAACAACAAGAGCAAATACAAATGCAGGAGCAAGAAGCGTTCGATGCCTTGCAAGCACAAGAACAACTTCTTTTTGCCGAGATCCAAGCTCAGGAAGAATCGGAAGAAGCGGGTACAGGACAAGGGTCAGATTTAAGTATGGATTTCTTTGGTTCTCTTTATGAAGGTGTAACTGGAGATGAGGAAGAAGCAACTCCTTATGATCCAGATACACAACCTGAATAGGAGAATGTTAGATGAATGAAACACTAATTGATCGCTATCGTTTTCTTGATAGTCGTAGAACATCTAAAGTACAAAGATGTAGAGACTTGTCAAGTTTAACATTACCTTCTTTGCTGCCTCCAGAATATTGGTCAGAAGAAGATCCATTGAATATGCCATATTCTTCTGCATCAGGTAGAGGTGTAACAGCTTTAGCTAGTAGAATGCTAAGTGCTCTTATGCCTTTAAATGATTTACCATTTTTTAAGTTTGGTATTAAGACAGGTGAAGAACCTAAAGTTGAAGTAGAAAATTATTTAAATAATCTAAGTTATCAAGTATATGAAAAACTAATGAGTAAAAATCTAAGACCAAAAATCTTTCAAGCTTTGCAACATCTTATTGTATGTGGCGATTGCTTATTAATAATGGAAGATGATTTTACATTTAGAGTTTTACGAATAGATCAATATGTAGTCCGTAGAGGAGTGCAAGATCAGGTTATTGAAATTATATTATTAGAATATGAAAGACCTGAAGATGATAGTTTACAAGACGAAGCTTATGCTGACTCTGTACAAAGTTTAAATACTACAGATTTATATTCACAAAAAGGGTACAAAACTAAACTGTGCCAATATAAACTTCAAGAAGATGGTTCTTGGAATTTTAGAAAGGAAGATCCAGATGGAGAAGTGTTGCAAGAAGGGACATATTCTGTGTTGCCTTTTATCCCGCTTAGGTGGGTTGGTGTCACGGGTGAAGACTACGGTCGTTCTCATTGTGAAGAAATTTATGGAGACATTCAAACTCTCGAAGGTTTTACTGAAGCCCTTGTTGAAGGCATGGCAGCTGGCAGCACGTTCTATATGGGCGTTGATCCGGCAGGTATTACCGAAATAGATGACTTAGCTGGAGCTGGTAATGGACAATGGGTATCTGCTAGACAACAAGATGTATTTACTCTTAGTCCTGCAGGTACTATGAATCCTCAGATTCAACAAACAACAGCAGCAGTTGAAAGAATGCGTAGAGAAATTGGTACTGCATTTCTTATGACTGGTAGTTCTATTCCTAGTGGTGATAGAGTTACGGCAACTGCTGTGCGTATGATTGGACAAGAGCTTGAACAAGTATTAGGCGGTGCCTTCTCTGCAATAGCTAGAGAAATGATGTCACCTATTGTACAACGAGCTGTATTTTTAATGTTAAATGAAGAAAGTATTGATCCTCGTTTAGCAGAACAATTTACAGAGGATGGTGTATTAACAGTTGATATTGTTACAGGACTTCAAGCTTTATCTAGAGAAACAGAACTTACTAAACTAATGCAACTAGGCGATATGATGCGTAATCTTCCACCAGAAGTTATTACTACATTTAAGTATGATTCATATGCTAGAGCTTTAGTTAGTTCTCTTGGATTTAATCCTGATAATTGGATTAAGAATCAAGAAGAATTAGCAGAAGAACAAGCTAAACAAATGGAACAGCAAGCTCAAATGCAAATGGCACAAGCCGCTGCAACTGGTGTCTCACAAGGCATTGGTGCTGTAGGTAGAGAAGCTGCTCCACAGTTAGCTGCTCAAGCTTTAGGTCAAGAAGCTCCTGCTATGGAAGGGGCTCCAGATGCCTAGGAAAAAACAAGATCCAAAAGTAGGTACTGGTAAAAAACCAAAAGGATCTGGTCGTAGACTTTATACAGATGAGAACCCTAAAGATACAGTTAAAATAAAGTTTGCAACTCCTGCTGATGCAAGAGCTACTGTAAACAAAGTAAAAAAATCTGGTAAAGCTTTTGCTAGAAAGATACAAATATTAACTGTAATGGAGCAACGTGCTAAAGTTATGGGTAAATCTCAAGTAGTACAGATTGCAAAAAAAGGTAAAGATCAGATTAGAAAATCTAGAAAGAAATCGGGGTAATCATGGCTAAGAGAAAGAAAAAGTCTGTGAAAAAAACTGCAACAAAGAAGGATGCTTGCTATCATAAAGTCAAAGCAAGGTATTCAGTTTTTCCTAGTGCTTATGCTTCTGGTGCTCTAGTTAAATGCCGTAAAGTCGGTGCAGCAAACTGGGGGAATAAAAGTGGCAAAAAGAAAAAGTGATAGTTTAAGGAAATGGTTTAGCCGTAACAAAGGTACAGGCTGGGTTGATTGCAAAACAGGTAAACCTTGTGGACGTAAGTCTGCTAAGGGTGGAAGTAAACGTCCATATCCTGCATGTCGTCCTACTAAAGCACAATGTACATCTGCTGCTAAACGCAAGAAGGGTCCTGCTAGAATTAGTTGGAAGAAGAAAGGGGCTAAGAAAAAATAATGGCTCATAAAAAATTCAAATGTGCATGTGGACATACTACAAGAGTAGAGGGTCCTGATGTTAAAAAAATAGTTAAGCCTTCTAAAAAAGGTGGATACAAAATGAAGAGTAATTATAATCCTACAGGGAGGTAACATGGTTAAAAAACTTTCTAAAAAACAAAAGAAAATAGCTGGTGTTGCTGAACCTCGTAATAAAATCACTAAGGCAGACTTCAATGCTTTAAAAGGCAAGAAGAAGAAAGGAAGAAAATAATGCCCGGACATACTAAAAAGAAAATGACAACTAAGAAAAAAGGTATGGCTAAAAAAGCCCCTAAAGATTTTAAACCTCATATGATGTATGATAAAAAAACTGGAAAAGCTGTTAGAGCTGGTACTTTTGCTAAACATTTAGAGCTTAAAAAAATGGGATATGGTCATACTAAACCTACTAAAAGGAAAAAGTAATGGCAAAGAAAAAAAAGGGAGCCATGAAAGGTTGCACTATTAAGAATGGTTGCAAAAGTAAAGCGGGGGGTCTTACAGCTAAAGGTAGGCGTATGATTAATCGTAAGACTGGCTCTAAATTAAAAGCTCCACAGCCCGGAGGAGGTCCTCGTAAGAGATCTTTCTGTGCTAGAAATTTAGGTCAATTAAAAAAGTTTGGTATTGACTGTAGAAAAACTCCAAAGAAGCGAGCTTGCTTAGCTCGTAAACGATGGAAATGTTAGAAAGGATATTATTATGGCATACGGATATAGTGGTGGAATGATGAGTAGTGGTGGTGGTAAAAAGAAATCTAAACCAGCAGCTAAAGCTGGAGCAATGAAACCTAAAAAGGTTAAGAAAAAAGTTAAGAAACGTAATAAAATGATGTAAATCATGAGAAAGGAGGATAGCTATGGCTCGACCTATCGGAACAGTATATCATCCTACTATGAAAGTCCATAAGTTGTTAACCGATTCAACAGCTGATGTCACAGGTACTGGCATTGAGATGGAAGTTAAACGATTTAGAACAGGACTTGTACATGCAGTACAAACTTCAACAGATAGTGGCGATATTGCTTCTATTAAAATTGAAGGTTCTTTTGATAATAGTACCTATATTGAAGTGCATGATTTTGGTGCAATAAATACAGCAGGACAAGCTGGATCAAAGGCTTCGGTTGTAACTCTCTTTCCTTATATGAGAGCAGTTCAATCAAGTAGTGCAGCCTCTCCTGTAGTAAATGTATTTTTAGGAGAATAATCATGCCACTATGGAAGCCAAATGATATTAATGATTTAATGGAAGTAAAATTTTGGTTAAAGCCAGAAGATTTTTCTTCTAGTGCTTTAAAAGATTGTGGATCTTTTGGTGATAATGCTACATTAGTAGCTAGTGCTGATGCAGGAACTATTAATAAAAAAAATGGAGTTCCTATTATGACATACTCAGGAGCAGATACTAGTGGCACTATGTATGAAACAAGTAATACAACTAGTGGTCCTTTAGATACTGGTACTGGTGAGTTTTATATAGGTATATTTTGCAAAGTAAAAGTTCCTGCTTTAACTTCAGGCTCAGCTAGAGTTTTATTTGCTCATGATACAGCTGGAAATGATTTAGAAATTAGAATGAATACTTCTGAAAAAATTGTAGTAAATGCTGCATCTGATTTAAGTGCTTCAGATTCTACAATAGGAGATAGTTCATCTCTTACAGAAGATCATTATCATTTTCTTGGATGTAGAAGAGAAATTACTGACTCTCATAATAAATTATATTATCATCGAGATGGAGCATTTGAAATAGCTAATGCAGATTTTAATACATCAGATAATATGAGTGATGCTAGAGTTAATATTGGAGGACGCTCTTCTAAAGGTACAGTATTTTGGAAATCAGATCTTGGAGAAATGATAGCTTATCATGATAATCCAAGTGATTCTGATTTAGATAAAATACAAGCTTATATAAATCACAAGTATGGAAACACTTCTCAAATTTCTGCAGGAAGTTATGCATCTGGTCCTCCTACTTCTTGTCATTGTGTTTCAGCACAAACTTTATCAACTGAAGATTTATCTTCTAATGTACAATTCCCTTTTGAAGTGCGTCAAAATTTAAATACGCACGACTCAACTAGACAATAATGATTCCGTAAAGGAGCAATCATGACAGAACAAAATACTAACGAACAATCACAATCTATTACTCCCGGTGCTGAAGCTGCACAACCTTCAGAGGTACAAGTGCAAGCACAAGAAGCACAGCAATCTTTAACAATAACAAAAGAAGAATATGGAGCAGCTCAAGAAAGAGCAGCTTTTGATCTTTATGTAAAGAAGCAAGGTGTAACTATACCTGAAAACTTTAAAGATGCGGGGTCATGGTTTGACTCGTTAAAAGAATCTCAAAAACAATACACACAAGCTCGTCAAGAAATTTCTAATTTAAAGAAACAGTACGAGACACAAGAGACAGCTACTAATCCTAACTATCAGGAGCCAACAGCTGAGACTCCTGAAGTAACTCAAACAGAAGCACCAGTTGAACAACCTCCATCTATAGATGAATTGCGAATACCTTCTAAAGAAGAAGAGACAAAAGAAGCAACATCTGCAGATACTCAGGCTCAACGTGCTTTTTCTGATGAGGATTACAAAACATGGTCTCTTGAAGTTGCTACAACTGGTACTCTTTCTGAAGCTACGCAAGCAGAAATCCAAAACAAGGCTGGGTTTACTAAGCCTATGATACAAGATTTCTTAGCCGCACAAAAAGCTAAAGCAAGAGAAGCCTTTTCACAAGCATCTGATAAAGTAGGCGGCAAAGACCGCCTTGCTAAAATCTTTGGATGGGCATCGAACAATCTTTCACAAGAGCAACAGCTCTCAATTAATGAAGGACTCGCCTCGCCTAACTATGAGATAACTTTAAGAGGACTTGCATCTATGTATGATCAAGCTGCACCTGCATCAAAGGTACAACAAGCTAAAGCTCAAGAGCCTGTAGCTTCTCCAAATCGTGAGGCTGTATCTGCATCTGCAAATGTGCCACAAGGTTATACAAGTAAAAGAGAATTTTACGCAGATCGCAATAATCCTAACTACCATGTTGATCCTAAATTTAGGTCAGCGGTAGAACAAAGAGCTCAACAAACAGATTGGGCTACATTGCCAGCTTAAAGGATAATCATAATGTTTTATCTATTGTAAATCCCCCCGACAGGGCAATGGATAGCATAGAACAAAAACATTAGACCCAACATACGGCATCTTTTTTAATTTTTATTTATTATTATATATCTATGAAAGGATATTACAATGGGTTTTAATGCAACAAATCTAGAATATCGTGCTGGTGCAGCATCTGCTGCAACATCAGGCGGTGTTACTGGACTAAATAAACTTTGGCTACCTATCTGGTCAGGCGAAGTAATTCATGCTTATGATCAATACAACGTATTTGAAGGTTTAGTAGATCATAAGACTATTTCTAGTGGTCGTGAAATGGAATACCCAATCACAGGAACCATTAATCTAAAAACAGCATGGAATGCTGGTGAAGAACTTGTTGGTGGAGATAGCTCAACATCAAGTACTTTCTCTGTTAGCCTTGACTCTCGTCCTATTGCTGCTCACTTTGAGCTAGACAATGTAGACCTTATGGTTACTCAATGGGAATACAGAGCAGAGCTAGCTAGACAAGCTGGTCTTACACTTGCTAACGCTCGTGATAAGCAAATCGGTTCTTACATCGCTCGTGCTGCTCTTTCTGATGGTGCTTCATTTACTGATGACCCACGGGGATCTTCATACAACTCTGCTACAGCATTTGATGATCAATTATTTGCTGATGGTGATTTCCAACACTTAGGAAATGCTAGTGGTTCAGCAACTAGTGCTCAAAGAGTTACTGCTGCTCTATTACTACTTCAAGCAATAGAAGATTTTATTACTAACCTACAAATCCGAAGTGCTCCAACTGAAGGTGTATACTGCGGTGTAGATCCTAAAGCTTTCCAAGATATCCGATCACTAGGCGTTTGCCGTGATACAGGTACTGATGCTACTAATGCTTCTAATGTACTTAATGTACAGCCTATGATGGGTGGAGTTGCAGCAGCTGGTGGTCTTGGTGGAAGCTTTATGGCTCGTCCATTTATGCAAGATACTCTACAGTATATGGGTTGCACTATCTTCAAATCAAATCACTTACCAACTAAAGATTATGGCGATGCAGCTAACCAAATTGGTGAAGCACGTTACAATCTTGATTGGGATTCAGCAACTGTTGAAGCAATTATCTTCCAATCAAACTGCGTTGCAGCTCTTTCCATGCAAGGAATGAAAGTTGATAGCGTTGAAGATGTACGAAGAAACACAAACTTTGTTGTAGCTTCAATGATGAGTGGTACTGGTGTTATCCGTCCTGAGTGTGCAGCTGTTGTTGTTCACGGTGGTGGTACAGCAACTAATGTTGATACTCGTGCTGAATTGCAAGCTCTAGCAGCTACAAATGCAAACTCAACATGGACTGATGAGTGGTCTGCCACATCCTATTAGTGTCTCCTAACTAAGGAGGTTTGCTATGACTAATAACTACTGACACCTTCTGACTTTATACTCACTTAATTTTGGGTTGAAGGCAGAAGGGTGGTGATCTTAAGTCTCTTTGTCCGAGCCAAGGGTATTCGTTTACCCGATATCCTTGGCTTGGCAGGGTAAAACAAATAGACTTTTTGAAAGGAGGTTCCTTATGGGAGCTATAACAAGATTAACGGCTGTTAATGAGATGTTACTTGCAGCAGGAGAGCAGTTAGTAGCAGATTTAACCGATGGTTCTGGAATCTCAACTGGCATAGCTGAACACATATTAGATCAAGTAATCTTAGATGTACAACTAAGAGGAATAGCGTCTAATATATTTAGTAGAAAATACAAACCTGATGCTACTACTGGTAAAATAATAATACCAAATAATGCATTGTCTGCTATGCTTATAACAGAATGCACTAATGATGATGGTAACATACAAATAGCCACTATCAAAGGCACAGGAACAAACGCAGTTCTTTGGAACATTACAGATCAGACTGATGTTTGGAAATCAGATATAGATTACTATGTTGATATCATTCATACTATTCAATGGGATGATATGGATACTCCCGTACAACGAGGTATTCTTTCGGCGGCTGCTAGACAATACCAAATGGTTACGCAAGGAGACGGGGATGCAGACATTTAT
>Ga0098036_1001084_pt1 | contig 10517 bp, 8 predicted proteins | sample 4_EtaG_FD_77064 | JGI IMG/M metagenome (GOLD analysis project Ga0098036, IMG submission 77064) | Marine viral communities from the Subarctic Pacific Ocean - 4_ETSP_OMZ_AT15127 metaG | ecosystem: Environmental > Aquatic > Marine > Oceanic | place: Pacific Ocean | collected 2015-01-07 | reverse complement strand
TCGGGGGCCGCTCGTACAAAGCCTGATTAGTGCAGGATTAGAAGTACATGCGGCATCACCAGGGTTACATGATGATCCAAGGACATGCCGCCAGTTAGAGGCTTGGGGAGTATTTGTTCACGATATCCCCATGCAACGAACAGGCCTTAACCCGTGGTATGATTTTTTGACGCTAAAAGCACTTTACTTGTTGATGCGTAATATACGACCCGATGTCGTTCTGGCATATACCATCAAGCCGGTGGTGTATGGGATGTTGGCGGCTTGGCTGGCGAAGGTTCCTCAACGTTATGCATTGATCACTGGCCTGGGATATGCCTTTGCCGGAGAGGCACGCGGTAAGCGCGCTCTGGTTTTCCATCTGGTGCGTAGACTTTATTCGGCAGCTTTGAATAAGGTGGATAAGGTGTTTTTCCAGAACCCCGATGATGAAAGCTTATTTCGTGATTTGGGAATACTACGCGATCGCGTACCTTCCCAAGTGCTCAATGGGTCAGGGGTCGATATGGCGCATTTTGCTACAGCCCCTTTACCTGATGGGCCGCCACGTTTTTTATTGGTTGCTCGCTTGTTGGCAGACAAAGGTGTCCGCCAGTACGCTGAGGCAGCTAGGCGAATCAAGCAGCAGCACCCTGAGGTAGTATTTCAACTGGCTGGTGATATCGACAGCAACCCCGATACGATTTCGCAACAAGAGCTGGATACTTGGGTGGGAGAGGGATCGCTTGAACACTTGGGTTGGCTGAATGATGTGCGCCTGGCACTTGCCGAGAGTAGCGTTTTTGTACTGCCTAGTTATTACCGAGAAGGCACGCCGCGCTCAATTCTGGAAGCCATGTCTATGGGGCGAGCGGTCATCACTACCGATGCACCTGGATGTCGAGAAACCGTCACTAATGGCGATAACGGCTACTTGATACCTGTAAAAAATGTCGATGCGCTTGTTAAAGCCATGCAACACTTTATTGACAGACCAGCTTTAGTTAAAACCATGGGACAGCGCTCCCACGAGATTGCTAAAGATAAATACGATGTGCATAAAGTCAATGCCGTTATGCTTGAAGCAATGGGTATAGGAAAACCAGAGCTTCGTAATAGGGTGCAAAAACCATTTGATACTATTACTGCTAAATAAAATTGTAGCGTAGTGCTGCGTGTTATCTACATTATACCCTGCAAAAGTACTAACAGCCTCGATACTAATTTCCTGATTTTATCTAATTTAATAGCTGCGGCATCACTGATGCAATAGGTATTTCGATTGGTGGTCACCATATATCTATCTGTATCAGCTAAATGGGTGGTAGATAGCTGTTGCTGAAAATATTGAGCGAGTTGTCGGAGAAAACTTAATGCAGATTCAGTTCAAGTCATATGGTGATCTCGGCAGGGATATTACAAAGAATTTTGAAAAATTTTCTGGTGACTGGGACTTAGTCGTCGGGGTACCAAGAAGTGGTATGGTTCCCGCCTACATGATTGCACTTGCACTAAATATAAATTGTACGGATATTTCATCCTGGGTTAATAATTATCCATTGAAAAAAGGGCTTACGCGATGCGTGAGAAAAGATTTGAACTCTCCCTGGGAGGCACAAAAAGTTCTTATTGTAGACGACAGTATAATGACCGGAGGTTCAATAAGAAACGAAATTAACGCGCTCCCCGATTGGTTAGCAGCACGTGCATCGACACTGGCTATTTACTCAGGCAAGCCAATCAGAAGTGATGTAGATATTATTCTTGAATTTCTTCCCCATCCAAGAGCTTTTGAATGGAATATATTTCATCATAATGTAATGAGTAGGTCTTGTATTTGTCTTGAGGGGATGATGTCAGAAAACGAACTTTGCGATGATACAGGTACTACACGCTTTCGTTACCTTCCTTCAAGAGATATCGATACAATCGTTACGTCTCAGAGTGAGTCAAACCGACATAAGGTAGAAGCTTTACTGATGGATAACGGGGTTTCGTATCGTAATCTCGTTATGAAGAAAAATAATAAGAATGTCATGACTATTGATTCGCAGGTGAAATTCAAGGTTGAGACTTTTGTTGCATCCACGGCGGACTTGTTTGTCGAGTTTAATTCTTATCAAGCAAAACTAATTTGTCGAGAAGCAGGTAAGCCTGTTTTCTGTTTTAGTGATAGCCGTATATATAATCCTGAAGATCAGCTTGGGGCTCGTTTTGCCAAGAATAAAATAAAATTATTGATATGGAAAGTAGTCAATATGAAATTTCGCCGATAGAAAAGAGATATAAATTATTTTCTGGCTAAATAAATTGTTAGTTCTGTAGTTAATATGCTAGTGAGTTTTTACTGTCTGTTAATGATAATTATTATTAATAGAAAAGGTTCTCATCATCAGCTTGTCTGATGCCATGGAGGTGGCCTAATGAATCAGATTGATATTTCTGTCATTATGACTGTGAAAAATGGATCCAAATACCTGGAATCAAGTCTTTCTTCCGTTTTTTCTCAAACCTATCTACCTAAAGAAGTTGTTGTGGTCAACGATGGGTCAGACGATGATACCTGGGAAGTGCTCAAGAAGTTACGTCACATGGCCCCTGTCCAGGTTCAGTTAGTGGATACGCAAGGTGTTGGTCGTGCGCGGGCGCTTAACCTTGCTGTCAATCATACTCGTTATCCGTGGCTGGCCAATATCGACGCAGACGACCAATGGCTACCCGAAAAATTGGCGCAGCAGGTCGCTACTATAAGCCTATTTCCAAATGTGGAGCTTGTCGTAACAGCTAGCCAGATCGTTTATGGAGAAGGGGAAGGGGAGTTAGTTATTAGTAGAGGATTCTCCGTCACACCAATGGGGTGTGATAGTTTTTATGTTAACAATCCAATAAATCATAGCTCTATATTGTTCTCTCGACGATTTTTTGATGAGGTTGGAGGGTACGATGAAGCATTGTTTAGACAGGTCGATATAGACCTGTGGGTACGCGCTCTGAGAAAAGGTTTTATATTTTACCAAGTGGATTTACCGCTAACAGTTAAACGACTTCATGAAGGACAGAGCTTTGAAGTCGGAAATCGATTGAGTTATACATTTAATTCATTGAAAATTAGTATAAAAAAATTACGACAGCTTAAAGCTCCTTTTTACTATTTTCCAATTGCTTTTGTTAAATTTTTTTATAATAACATTCCAAGAAGCATCCGGCGTCGCTTGAAAAGGGTGAGCCTTTGGAAATTATAATGATGCTCATCTTTGATATGCTTTAGGGATCGCACCTGGAATAGCATAATCCTAAATAATTAGCGACATAAAGTGTGTATGTTCTCCATTTGCATTTTACGAATGCACGAAATTCCAGGCTTCTCTTTATATCAAACAAAAATGTTTATTATATTAAAATGGTAACTAAGGTCAGGTGCTGCCGTATTAATCGCATGTATATGTTAGTCAATAATTAAACGCTGTATTGAGTTTTCAAGGGCATGATTATGCAGGGGACACTATGAGCAAGGTGATCGCGGTGATACTCACCTACAATCGGCAGGATTTGCTACAGCTATGTTTAGCTGCCATTTATTCACAAACATGCATTTGTGACCAGGTGATTGTGGTCGATAATGCTAGCGATGATAATACACAAGAAATGCTAAGTGAATTGGACTATCCGAATCTAAAAGTGTATTTGCTGTCGCAGAATGTAGGTGCTGCAGGTGGATTCAATGCTGGGTTTCGTCTCGCATATAAGGAAGGAGCTGATTATATCTGGATGATGGACGATGATGTCATTCCGGAGCCGTTTGCCTTGCAAAGATTGATTGAAGCAGATAATACCTTGGATGAAAATGGTATTGACAGAGCCTACCTGATCTCTACTGCTTTTACTGAAAATGGTTATGTAACTAATTCACCTTCTATCAACAAAAAAATTAATCATATTGGATATAAAGATTGGCCAAAATTTGCTCAATATGGTGTTGTCTCCATTGATCGAGCAACTTTTGTATCTATTCTTGTTCCCCGCGGTACCATTGACAGGTATGGTTTGCCTATTTCCGATATGTTCATATGGGGCGAGGATACTGAATATACATTAAGAATAACGGAAGATGTTCCCGGGTTTGTTGTGGGTGCCAGCAAAGTGATGCATTTACGGCAAGAGAAAGGAGTGCTAAATATTATTTCTGAAAATAGTGAGGTACGCCTTCAGTATTATAAGTACTTAATAAGAAATAGAATATTTGTCACAAAAAAATATCGTCCAGCTCATGTCGTAGTAAAAATTATGTGTTTAGATTTATATATGATATTAAAATTATTACGAAGAAGACAGTTAAAAAAAGCTGGTATTGTAACAGCTGGGTTGGTTGAAGGTTTTTTGTTTTCACCTGAAATTGAATACATTGACTCACCGGTTAAAAGTCAATGTCTTCCATTGAGAATTTATAAATGTGAAAGTTTATAGTTTTTTGGCTAAAGTTGGCTAATAGCTTAAGACGAGGTGAGTTTATGTATAAGTTTTCTGTCATAGTGCCTGTTCATAACAAGGCTTCAACTTTGTTGGACTCTCTCTCGTGTCTTTATAATCAGACCTTTAAGAATTTTGAAATTATTGTCGTTGATGATGCCTCTACAGATGGGTCTCTCCAGATTTTATTGCAAGAGGAACGCAAGGGTAAGCTGCGATTGTTCCAGCGAGATAAGCCAGGCCCAGGTGGCTACGCAGCACGCAATTATGGAGCACAGCAGGCAACAGCTGAATGGTTGGTTTTTTTTGATGCAGACGACCTGCTTGTGTATGACCACCTTTCAAGGTTTGCTAATGCTATTTCCGAAAACCCATCTGTTAATCTTTTTGTAAATGCATTTCGGAAGATGGAAGGAAATATAGTAATTCCGAGAAGTGAACCTCTAAAAAATGGAGTCATGAGTCGACAGGAAGCTTTAGCAGCGTTCTCACGTTCTGATTTCATTCACATGAACGGCGCTTGCATACATAAAAATACATTCATGGCCCTTGGTGGTTTTCCTGTTGATCGATACCGACGTGCTGGGGATGTTTATTTTTGGTTAAAAGTTATATGCAGTCTTAAAATGGTTCACTATGATCCCACCGTTACGAGCATGTGGTTGCTTCATAATAGTGGCGTGGTAAGCGACAAAAATAATATGATTCAAATTCATCCTTGCTTAGACTTAAAGAGTGAATGTGAAGTTGGCCTGACGTGGCTTGAAAAACATTATCTAAATGCCGCCATTAATCGTAAAATATTGTCATGGGCGGTTGAAAAAAAGATAGTTGGAAAGTCGGTTAAGAAAGATATATGCTCATTAATACTATTTAGCATGCGGCCCCGCCAGTGGATGACCTTGGCGACTCTAGTAATACCTCAGTCATATTACTGTAGATTACGGGAGCGTGTGCTAAGTGGTTAAAAATTTTCTTTTTTATTGCAGAGGTTTTTTCGAAATTAAAGTGGTGAAGTAAACTGTCTAAATAACGGCGCAATTCTCAGAGGATTCGCGGTAACTGTTGTATCGCTAACACTAACTATCCTGTCTGACGTCAGCATATCTCAGCGAATAATAATAAATCTATGCAACATTTTCCTTATTAGGTGATTGGCCATGACACAATTAGAATTCATCGCAAAAAACTGGTTAGGTCAACTGCGTACTTTTAAGTATAAGGCGCATTTTTTTGTGAAAGGTGTCTTTGATTATCAGATAGAGAACGCAAATAAATCACTTTTTATAGAAGTTGTAGGGTGTCCAGGGGTGGGAAAGAGTACTCTGATAGATTATATGGAAGAAAAGAGGTTAATTAAAGGTTTGATTCTTGCAAAACTGTGGATTGCCAGACTACAACGTAATACGAACATCGATAGTGCTTATAAAAGAATTTTAGATTACAAGTTAATAAGTTTGGAGAATGAAAAATAAAGGTTTAAGTATTCCCAGTACGTTATTACTCCAAGAGCAAGAGATAAATATGTTGAAGATAAAAAAATTCCGACTGTGTTGGTAATAGACGAAGGTCTTTTTCACCACTTCAGATATGAAATTAGTGATAATTGGGGAAAGGATAAGGCTTTATTTAGTAAGCTGATGGAAAAAAGGTTTATTGTGTATATGACCGCTCGGCCAGAAATTATAGCGGAGCGCATTCTTATGTGTTATAGGAAGACTGGTAACCTAACCTGTTGCCATATTATAAAAATAAACATGAATATGAAATTGCTGAATATTGTAGAAAAGCTCAAAAAAAAGAAAAAAAGTGATCGGGGGAATTTGAGAAAAGAGGACTACCAGTGTTAACGGTTAATGCTGAAGATGGTGAGCAAGTGAATACGAAATACATAGATGATTTTATCAAAATACTAATGAATGATTACTTAGGAGCTAATTGATTTAACTCGAGGTTGGTTTTTCTAGAAAATACCCGTTGATGAGTAAGAAAATTATCTATTTTTGCCGAAAACTCCTTTACGCAGACTTTAAACTCTCCTCTGGAGGCCCTCAAGGGCATCTGTGGGTAGATGTGTTGAATGTTTTTGCTATTTATTAAGGAGGATAGAAGTGAACAAAACGTTTGATGTTTATACTCTAGATAACAAGTATCGTAAGGATATACAAGGAGTTCGTGCCATCGGCGCGATGCTGGTGCTTGTTTTCCATATCTGGTTTCAGAAGGTATCTGGAGGTGTCGATGTATTTTTCGTTGTATCTGGTTTTCTAATGACCGGAATGTTGCTTCGTCAGTATGCAAGGGATGGTAATATAAAGCCCTTTCATTTTTGGGGAGGAATTATTAAACGGGTGGCTCCATCCGCTTATGTTGTACTCTTAACGACTTTCATTCTCAGTTATTTTTTTGTACCACCTGTTTACTGGGTGGCTACAATACATGAATTTATTTTTAGCGCAGGGCATTTAGAAAACTTATTGCTAATAAGAAGAGAGGTTGATTACTTACAAATTGGAGACCCAGCAAGCCCTTTTCAACAGTATTGGGCGCTATCAATTCAAGTGCAATTCTATGCCTTTCTCCCTTTGCTTATTGGGCCACTATTGTATATTTCAAACAAAATGAAATCATTGATACCTTTAATGTTGGGAGTTTCTATAGTTTTTTTTATTTCTTTTGTTTACTCGTTGGTCTCTACGCATTTTACTCCTAACACAGCCTATTTTAATCCTTTGGGAAGAGTCTGGGAGTTTCTAGTCGGTGTCTTGGTTGCTATATTTATTCCTTATATTAAGTTGAATAAAAAAACGGCATCAATCATCTCTTTTCTAGGTGTTTTTATTCTCTTTAGCATCGGTATAGCATTTCCTAGCGACTGGAATTTCCCTGGATATGTCGCGCTATTTCCTGTTGTTTCAGCTGCTTTTATCATTATTTCAGGAAACGAACCTGAAAAACGTACACTGGTGAATAGGTTGTTGTCAAATAGATATCTTGTCATGCTGGGTGCCATGTCTTTTACCATTTACCTTTGGCACTGGCCGATATTGGTTTTTTTTCAGCACTATTATGAAACAACAAATTTAGGCGTTGTAAAAGGTATGACCATTGTTGTATTAGGAGTTTTGCTGGCTAGTATTACGACCTGGTTGATTGAAAAGCCTTTTAGGAAAATACCTAAGTCTAGGGTTTGTATCTCCTATATTGCAGGTTTTTCATTTTTCATTCCTTCGGTTACACTTGGATTGGGTGCTAAATACTATATTGAAAATCTGCATGATGTAAAAGTTGATTTTAAAAAATCTGCATTCGAGGGCGGTAAGATTTCTATACAAGACGATGCTTCCAATTTGAACTATGGGTATGTTACTGCCATTTCTAATGACTTAGGCGAGACCATGGACAGAGATAATGGTTGTGCTACGGTCATTACAGAGTCCAAAATTTCATCTTGTTATTTTGGAGATACCTCTTCAGAAAATGTAGTCGCACTCGTAGGCGGGTCACATATAGGTCAGTGGGAGCCTTTTTTCTCAATTCTAGGGAATGAATATGGATTTAAAGTGATAAGTATCATAAAGAATTCTTGTTCCCTTGGCTATGAAATTGTGGAAGGTAATGATACTTGTAAGTTATGGAATGAAAATATTGTTGATTATTTAAGTGACCTGTCCCCTGATCTTGTTATAACAAATTCGACGAGGTCGAATCGTCCCCGTGATAATAGATTAGTAGTAGGGAATCCTGTTGAGTTTGTTCCTGCTGGACATGTGGAAAAATGGAAGGAAATATCTGCTTTAGGTATTCCAGTAATGGGTATAAGAGATAATCCTTGGTTTGAAAGTGATCCAAGCTATTGCGTTTGGAAGAACCGTCATGAGGCAAGCCTATGCGCTCGACCCATTGAAGAAGTGTTGCTATCTGTTAATCCTGCAGATGCGTATGTAGGTGAAATACCTCTGTTTATCTCCATAGACTTTACCGAATTAATTTGTGTTGAGGGATTATGTCCGGCATATTTTGATGAAAGATTGATGTGGTCTGATACCCACCACCTGACACGAAATTATCTGGAATATATCACCCCAAGCCTGAAAACTTCGCTTGAGCATCAGACGTCAATTATTTCAGGTTTTTAATAATTACGGGGAGAGCAACTAAATGTCTTTTTATGAATTTGAAAAAGCGGTGAAATGTAAAAGTGCGATAGAGGATGCAGGTGGGGTTACGAAGGTTAGCAGCCCAAGAGCTTCAGTAATTGTGCCTACTTATCATGATTGGGCTCGATTGAAGCTGTGTGTTAATGCTTTGAAAAACCAAACATTTCCCCAGGATGATTTTGAAGTTATTATTGTAAATAATGCACCAGAGGATACACCACCTGTTGATTTCTCTTTGCCTCACAATTTCTGTATCATTAAAGAGGGAAAGCCGGGATCATATGCTGCAAGAAATGCAGCTTTAAAATTGGCGAAAGGTGAAATTATTGCTTTTACTGATTCGGATTGTATTCCGGATCCTTACTGGTTGGAAGCTGCTATTAACCATTTTGATAAAGGCGTAGAGCGAATAGCAGGAAAAATAGAGCTTTTTTTTAAGTCTGATAAGCTTACCCTAGTCGAAATTTATGAGAAGGCTTTTGCCTTTGATCAGGAAAAATATGCTCAGACTGGAGGAGCAGCAACTGCCAATATGATTACATTGGCGAAACACTTTGATACGGTTGGGCTTTTTAACGATACATTAATGTCAGGAGGCGATAATGAGTGGGGCTGGCGAGCAAAAGATAAAGGTATATCTATTGAGTATGCTCCAGACGTTATTGTAAATCATCCTGCTCGTGCCGATATGAAAGCTATGCTTAAAAAACGCAAAAGGGTGATCGGTGGGGAAGTATGCAATAAAAATAATGCTTCTAAAAATACCTTTTTCTTAATTCTTCTTAAAGGCTATTTTCCTCCACGAAGACAGTTAAATATTTTTGGTAGAAAAGGACTCTCATTTTCTAGAAAGTTTTTGGCATATTTGTTGTGTTATTACTTTAAGATTTACTCAACTACTTATAAGTTAGCCTTGCTAATAGGTATTGCAAAGCCCGAGAGATCTTGATCAATAAAATGAAATGTTGTTAACTCTGTATAAGGTTAATAAAATATAAACCCTCCATAAATCTTGGAGGGTTTTTTGGTAGTGCGCCAGGCATGGCGCGCAGCGCCTTGACCGGCGCTGTTCCTGGGGGTGGTGCTTCAGGATGACTTGGGGGTGAAAGTCCCCTGCACGCCCTGCAAGGGGAAGTGCTAGCCGACGGCAAGGGTGTCCCTCGCGAGGGGGAATCTGAAGGCAGCCCGAGGCAAAACGCTGGCCTGACGAACAGGAAGCGGATACGAGGCGTCATGGCGGGGTAAGGTGGCTACACTCACCAAAGCCCGATACTTGCACGGAACGCCATGATGTAAATCCGACAGGCATAAGCGGGAAGGTCGCGCGTCTTACCCTGGGAGGTCTGGTGGTCTGCCACGGTGCTACCGTCGTCGAGAGGCGACGGGAGGGATCACCAGACGTCAGCCGAGGCCATAGTAAGTGCCGGTTCACCACGGCACCAAGGGCCGAACATGAAGAACCGCGAGTAGGCGATAACGTCTCGAGGATCGATCATGAAGACAGACCATGACGCTAATACCGTCACTCACCCAGAGGGGCAGGGGCAGTACCCCGAGTCCCAGCCGGTGAGCGTCGAGACCAGCCCGGCGTCGTTATCGTGGACGAAAGCGGAGCCAACCTCGCTCATGGAACGGGTCGTTGACCCGGAAAACATGGAGCGAGCTTACCGTCGGGTGGTGGCCAACAAAGGCGCACCGGGTGTCGATGGCATGACGGTGCATCAACTGGCTGACCACCTGAAGCAGTACTGGCCAACGCTGCGCGAGCGGCTGTTGGCCGATCAGTACCACCCCAGCCCGATCCGAGCAACCACGATCCCTAAGCCCAAGGGTGGGACGCGGCAGCTCGGTATTCCCACGGTTACCGACCGCCTAATCCAGCAAGCGCTGTCCCAGGTACTGATGCCGATC
>Ga0098036_1001083_pt1 | contig 10521 bp, 23 predicted proteins | sample 4_EtaG_FD_77064 | JGI IMG/M metagenome (GOLD analysis project Ga0098036, IMG submission 77064) | Marine viral communities from the Subarctic Pacific Ocean - 4_ETSP_OMZ_AT15127 metaG | ecosystem: Environmental > Aquatic > Marine > Oceanic | place: Pacific Ocean | collected 2015-01-07 | reverse complement strand
TTTTGTATCTCTGCTAGTCTGTTGTTGCCCAAATCAACATATACTTTAGCATACATAATTGCATTACCTTTGCCTTCAACTTTACCCATGCCTTTGTTAAATTTGTCTGTAAAGTTTCCTAGCACTTGTTGTAAATCTCTAACTAACATTGTAATGATCTGATCTTTCTTGTTTTAAATCTTTTACTTCTTGCTCTAATTTATTTATCTTAACAATTTGGTCTGCAAGTTCTGTTTTATATTGTGTATTCATAGCCAATAAATCTCGTATGTTATTACGTAGTTTACTTATAATATCATCAGACTGTGCCTGTTTAAAATTTATTATTGTTTCGTTTTCGTATGTTTTATCTTCATCTTTCATATATTGACAATATAACAATGTTACCCTAAATTGTCAACTATGGGTGTTCCAAAAAGATTAACAGAAATGCAAAAAAGATTTGCAGAATATTTAGTATTTAACGAAGGACGTACTACTGGTGCAGACGCAGCCATAGCTGCTGGTTACAGTGAAAGTCGTGCTAGAGTAGAAGCATCAGAATTACAAAATCCAAAACTATCACCACTTGTTGTACAATATATTGGATCTTTACGAGAAGAAAAATTAAAAAAATACGAAGTGACTTATGACAAACATGTTGCTGAATTAGGTAAAATTAGAGAAGCAGCATTAACTAAAGGTGCTTTTTCTGCTGCAACCAACGCTGAAAAAAACCGAGGCATGGCAGCAGGATTATATATAGACCGTAAGATAATAAAAACAGGTAAATTAGAGGAACTGTCAGAGGAAGAGTTAGAAGCAAAAATGAAAAAAATATTAGATGACTACGCTCCGATTTTAAATGCAAAAGTTGTCGAGGCATTACCAGAAGAAGTTACTGAATCTTCGTCACCTTCCGAACCCAAGGAATCGGAATCATAGTTCGATCACCAAAAGTAATACCATCATCATCTTTATCATAAGAAGCAAATAGTTTTATAGAATTTTTATCTTTAGAATATAGCCAACCTTCGTTAATTGGTTTTGCAAATTTCATTCTATCAAATTCTTTATCAGTAGCCCAGCCCGAGTCACTGACACAATCAATCCACTCCACTCGAACTCTCGGATAAGGTATATCGGGAGCACTTTCAGTTGCTATTCTTTTTCTTCTCTTCCTAGGCATAGATGTATATGTATGTCAAAAGTTTTAAAAAAACAATGAAAATGAAAAGCCTCGCGTGCTGGCAAACCTGGTATTTTGCCATAGGTAGACAAAATAATCTGTCACCTTAAACATAAAGTGTCTACCCTAATGTCTACCCTAAAGTTATATATACCAACACTTCTAGACCAAAGTGACAGAATGACATTATTTCTACAGTAGTTTTTTATTTTTTTTTTATTTTTTTTACCATACATATACACTGGCTATAAAACTTGTTTGTCTGCCACATTTCCGTCATAATGTAGCTCCATTACTGCCATCTTATCTTCTGCTTCTGCAATTTTCATAAGTAATTTATCTACTTCTGCAGTGATATCAGGGTGTTCTGGTATCAACAATTCCTGTTCACTAAAACATTGTATCTTATACAAAGCGTCTTGTATTTCTGCATTGTATTTGTAGGTTAGAACCTTTCTAAGTTTGTCATTCATAGTTTCTCCTTTTTCATCACTATTTTGCCACATTTATTTATGTACATAGTAAACATTTGTTTACCATCAAAGTAATAACCATGTAATTCCCATCTTTTACGCGCCATTAAAAAAATCCTCCGGGTTTATGTTAACTTTAGCTTTCTCTTTCTCATCGTGTATCAATTCATGATACATGTCAAGTCGTTTTAAAAATTTGTGTTTCCAGGCACGTAAGTCTGCCCCTTCTGTTTTGAATTCTTGATAATATAAGTCAGGCGTGCAAACCATGATAACTCCTTGTTTAATTTCGGAGCCGTAGACGTAGTCGTGTGCCATGGCGTACGCTGCGATCTGCATATAATAATCTTCGATCCATTCTTTCTTTTTCGGACGGTTGGCCTGCTTGAAGTCAACAATAGTTTCCATACCATTATGTAAGCAAACCAAATCTGTACTACCTGCGTACAAGCCCGGATAATGTAATGTAACTTCCGAACCATAATACTCTTCCACAGGCGCAAGACCAATCTCAATAATTTTTTTGGCCATGGGACTCGCCTCTTGTCCGATTGCTGTAAGATCATCGTAGCCAGTTCCGAGGATATAGTGTTCCAAGAATTTGTGCATAGATGTCCCCCGACTACTACTATGGTTTTTGATTCTATCTGCTTCTGCTTCACCGACTTTAGCTTTCCATTCTTTTAAAAATTGTTGATTTTTTGTGGCTCCTAATATCGTAGTCACACTAGGAAGTCTATAATTATTTATTTCATAAACCCTGGTCCCTGATTCGTGGTCCGTGATCTGTTTCCCATTGATATAATTGTATTTTTTATTACTCGGGATAGGTTTACCAATGTTATGGTATTCTTCTAAGTCTTTATCAGTCATGGTCATAATTTATCTTTTAACTCTCGTAGATATTCTTCATTATCTTCTCGTTCTTGTTTATTCTTCAATGACTGTTTGTAACTCTCTTCAAGATCACGTTGTTCTTGTTGTAGTTTATTAAATTTTTCTTTATCTTTTTTTTCGATAACCATAACCTTTTTTCCTATCACTATATAATTTACACCATGACCACGAAGTTAATTTTGTTGACCAATGGTATACAAAATTTAAAAAATTATAAATATATTTATCAAACATTTTTCCTTTCAAATGGTACAACGTTAGTCATGTCCACTTTTTTTACTTGTTTATCTCGTTTAGTTGGCATAACATCTAACACTTCTTTTGTGTCAAGATCTACAAAAATTAGTTGTACATCTAATTCTTTTTGTTTTTTAGTTTGTGATCTATTAACTTTATAACCATTCTTTGTACGTAAACTCAATGCTTTGACATCAACTAATATTACATCACCGACGCCATTTTCATCAATCAATACCAAATCAACAGGTCCATGTTGTGACATATTACGATGCACTGAATATCCTAAATTAATAAAATATTCAGCAGCAATTAATTCTGCACGATCACCTTTTATATGTTTACTGTGCGCCATGTTGTACCGCCATTCTAACTACTGTAGTCCATGGATTCATATCCATATGTTTAGTGCAAGCTGTCAGAAACACCATCATCAATCCAACCCATATCATCGATTTCATAAAACTCTCCTTCCGAATCACAGTCCCAACACTGATGCACTGTTGACTCATCTTTCTCTAAACTTGCTACCTTAACATATCCATTACCTTTACAGGTAGGACATATGTGTATTTTTACTTTAGCTTTTTTTAATTTTTCCATTTAATTTTTTCACTTTCTCATTTGCGATTGATTCAATGGTTTTACTAATTGACAATTTGGCATCGGGCAATAAGACCTTCGATAGCTCAATCAATTTCTTGTATGTCTCATGTGTTAATGATACATTTCTGTATTTAGTTATATCCGTCATAATTCCTTTCATTTAATTATGATGATAATATAGGAGATTAATATTAAAAGTCAATGACAAAATTTGTGTTAATAATGTTTTTATGTAGCGCTATCCCTGGTAATGAGTGTCAGCTTTTAGATACACCAATAAAGGAGTTTGATACTTACCATAAATGTGCGTATTATGGTTATGATCATTCTAGTATATTACTAAAAGAATTTAATACAGATTTTGTAGACACTAATAAGGTTTTTACTGCGTTTAGTTGTAAAGAAGATGCAAGTATTTGACAATGTGTCTAAATTGTGTTATGGCTCAATCTTCTCACCACAATTAAACCTATCCATCTTACTCTCTCTTTGGATAGGTGTATTCATACTAAACCCTGTAATTTCCGTGCACGTACTTTTACAGGGCCAAAGGCTCCACACCTCCACCGGACTTGCGGCTTCAAAGGTTGCCGTACAGAGGCTAGCGCGTAGCATTACTTGGACGGAGGTCCTTTTCATCATCAAAATTTTATCTACACATACAACCAATCAAACTACCGCTGCCATCTTTCATGATGTGCAGGTTTAACGTGTCAACGTAGCCTGTTAGTTTTAGTCTTAGTATCTCGCACAGATCCATGCAATTTACTGGTTCCAATAAAGACACATGTTCCATCATTTGCTTTGACAACGGAATTAATTGATATAATCCGTCGTTTAGTATTATTAATTCCATTTGTATGTTCCTTTATTAGTTTATACCAAAGATCTTTGTATTGTGGATCTTTAGTTTTATTCCAATTATTTGCCGCTTCGTCTATTCTTTCTTGTAGATTCAACATGTGTTGTTCCTAACGTTATAATTTTATTTATACTCGGTGCTTTTAATGTTGCACTTACACCATATCTTTTCCATGCTTTTTTCATTAAATTTAACTCTAATAAAAATGTTGACCACTGACTTTGTGATGCGCCTTCTACGTTTATTGTTACTGTTTTCATATATACCTTTCTTTTCTTTCTATATAGGATATTAATTGATGTTTGTCAACGCCCTTGTCCAACATATTTTTTAAACATACGTCGCTTACTTTTGTTCATTTTTGCAAGACTAGGATTTCTACCTATGCTTGTTTTATGAAACACAGGCTCGTGATCTACTTTTGAGTATAAACCTTTAGACTTCTTGGCCATCTTTTAACACTAATTCTGATTTTTCTTTTTCTGATAATGCTACAGCCGGTATATAACTAATTCTACCATTGATGTGTTGTCTAAGATTTTCACCACATATAGTGCATTTATATATTTCTGGCACAACTGATACTAAAAGTGTTTCTTCACTACACTCTGGACACACACCATTAACAACTTCTGTTTTAAATCTTATTGTTTTTTTAATAGCCATTAATTTGCTAGTGGATTGGAAGAAGATGCTTTTAACTCTTCTATTTGTACTTGTAATAATTCTATTTGTTTTTCGTTAACTAAAATTTTTGTATGACCATGTTGTACACTTAATGCTTCAACTTTTTCTTCTAACACTGCAATTTGTGAAGAGTAATCTGCTGATTCTTTTGCTTCTAATACTTCTAATTTAGTCATGACTTCACCATATTTAACAAAGCCACCACCAATTGCTGCAATAACACCTAGTAAAGCTGCAACACCTGCTAATTGATTTTTAATTTTATCCATTTTTTAGTACCTCCAACTCCAATAAGATCTGTTGTTTTCTTGAATTAATCTCTTGAAGTTTTCTTGCTTTAATCTCCATCTTATCATTTTGGATATACGTTGCAAGACTCTTATTTGAATAAATTACCCTATTATCTATAAGGTTTAATTGATCTAAATATATGTTTTTTGGTGCATAAAATGCTACATTATAAGAATCTAATGATACTTGGTCCGTGGTCATTGCTTCCATTTTAATTATATTTTTTATTTGTAGATTTTTAGATATATTTTTTATATCCTTATCAACTTTTTCCATTACTCTTGCAATATTTTTAACGATAGCTTTTTTCTGTTGTATTTTTTTTTGTTCGGCAAGCTTCTTAGTCTGAACAGTGGACTTTTTAGCAGTCTCGCTAGTAGGTTTCTTTTCTTTAATTTCTTTTTTTTCATTTGTTTGTTTTACCATCTTAGTAGGTTTTTCTTCAACCGATTCTTCTTCAACCATTTCTGTTGATTCTTCTTTTACAACTTCTTCTTCAACCATTTCTGTTGGCTCTTCCTCTACTATCTCTTCTACTATTTCTTCTTCAATAATTTTTTCTTCTGTAAAAGTCTCCTCTTCTTGAGAAACCATTGGTAAGAAACTTGCAATTATTTCTTCTGTTTCTTCATATATTTCTTCCTCTTGTGGTAACATCATTGAAAAAAAAGAAGTGCTTACTTCTTCCTCCATAGGCATTTCTTCCATAATTATTTCTTCTTCCATAATTATTTCTTCTTCCATGGGCATTTCTTCCATAACAATTAACATTGGTTCAAATGTCATTTCTTCAAATTCTTCTTCTATAATTTCTTCCATAGGTGGTGCTATAAGTGTAAACTCTTCAAACATTTCTTCAATATACTCAAATGTAAATTCTTCAAATATCTCTTCTTGTAACTCTTCAAATATCTCTTCTATCTCTTCTATAATTTCATTTGCTATAACTGTATTGTCATATGTCATAGTCAGTTTAGCGCCTAACAAGTTAGGTCCACCTAAATCAACTAATGGAGATCCATTATCAATACCAGTCCAAGTCCAATCAAATTGATTGGAGCCAATGCCATTGTATATAACTTGATCTGTATATTTATCTGCATTTGCATAATAACCTGAGTCTGTATTTCTTATTTGATCTACTTGAGATAACACCTCACCATCAGAATCTAATATTTTTACCGTTGTTTTAAATGTATCTCTTCCTGATCTAGATTGACCACATTGAGAAGATGATCCAGACCATTCACAATTTTGTACAACTGTAGTAGAATCTAATGTTATACCATTGTCTAACATATTTTGTGTTGTAGTCTCACTACCTGTTGTAACGCCAACTAAATCACCGGTATAATTTAAACTACCTGTGCCTGACGATGTGCTACCAACTTCTACTTCTTGGTAATTCCAATTTTGATTTGTGCATGTAGTATTAACAGATGTAAATGATGAACAGCTTGACTGTACATTAGGAATGTTAGTATCTACTGATTGTAGGTTAGATGCGGCTCCTGTGCCATTAGGTAATAAATTACCTGTTGTAATACTATCAGCTTGTGCAGCTGTAATTAAAAACAAAAATGGTATTAGCCATTTCATTCTAGTATAAGTTTTTTAATACTTCTACTGCCATCTATGTTATCTTCTAACTCTGCCATAGATTTTATGCATTGATATTTAACTTTGCCGTCAGGTTTTAATTGACGTTTAGCTACGCGTGCCCCTTTTAAACATTCAGACATTGAAGTTTGGATACGTGCTTCTTTAATCTCTCCGTTAATAATCATCAATAATGCTATTACCATTTCAGTCATATCTAATCGCTTTGTTAGTATTTCTTGCTAAATCTATCATACTAGATAAACCAGTAGAAAAAGCTTTAGCTTCATCAGGGGTATTAAAAGATATGAAGTCTCCTTTTTCTATTGCGTAATCCATTGCTTTTTCTCCTAAATTAATTAATTTACCCTCTATCATTCTTATTGTAGGAAACAATATTTCTTTACCTTGATACTCTCCACTTGCTGTTTTTACAGTTTCCATAGCCTCTGTAGTTGGAGTAGAAGGATCTAATGCTCTTTTTATCCATTCTCTATCATATGCATTATAAGACTCATTCATGTCCATTACCGTTTGCTCTTACTTTATCTTTTAAAGCCTCAAGATCCTCTAAAACTTTTTCCTGATTTTTTTGTAAGAATTGAATGTTAACTTTATTATGCATCATGTCTTCAATTCTTGTTTCAATTTGTTCTACACTTTTATAAAGATCCTCAAGTAAAAAATGTTGCTCTTGGTCCGTAGGGATCTGCTCACTTTTTTTTAACAAATCATTTTCAAACAGCTCACGTGATGTTTCTAACGATACTAATCTTGCAGTCAACTCGGTGTATGCGAACACGCCGGCTGCGACGAGTAAAATTAAACTAGCAACCGTTTTCATCGGCATCTGTACAGCTGCTTCTTCAGATATATTTAAAGGTTTTTTATTCATTTAGGTGACTCCCATTTTACAGGTTTTTTCTTAGGTAAAATAACTTTTTTCTTCATATCTTTATCTACCTTATCAAATTCTTTTGTAGTTTTTGCTTCTTCTTGTAATCTTTTTTTCTCTGCTAGTGCCGCATCTCTTGCTATTTTCTTTTCTTTTTTCTCTCTAGCTTTCATACGTTTTACATATATGTCATAGTCTGGTCTTTCATTGTCATATTTAGACCAAAGTTTTTCTGCTTCTTTACCAATCTTACCATCTATTGGACAAGGTGTTCCTGCTTGTATCATAGATTCAAATACTCTTTCATCTTGACAAAGTATTGCAACAGCTGCAACTTTCATACCAAAATCATTAAGTATTCTTGCTAGTTTTAATCTTTCACAATTTTTATCTATAAAATGTTTACCACCACTAATACCAAGACCAAATGTCTGTACACCTAAAGATCCACCCACAGCACAAACGTCTTGCGTCATAGAGTTGTAAGATGGTGCACTAGAACTTGGTGGTGCTGATCTTATGTTTGAATTTGTTGTACTGTTTGTTGTACTATTAGAACTAGATCCAGATTGATATGTTGTAGTCGCGGTAGATGTATATCCACCTTCGATAGCTGTGTTAGATCCAGATGTATTTGTTTGAGTAGAACCCGGATATGCTGGTTGCATAAATGCTAACAACACAAATAGAATAATTAATATTCCTGTGAAATAGTAATTCATCCTACAACACTCCATTATTACGCTACCTGTCTACAAGAAGGACAAGTTTTTTTTACTCCATCTGGGTGTTTTTCACAAACTATCCTTATTTCTTTTTTTGGTAAATCTTCATAAAATTCTATATGTTCATCTTTGCATTTACAAAACTTACCAAAAATTTTTTCAATTAATTTTTTAATCATGTTTTTTTTCCTCAATCTCATAGAAGAACTTATCCGTATCTTCTGTTTTCCATTGACCCGTATCTTCTACGTTCCATTCGTTGGTTTGTACCTTCCAATCAGGAATATTATCTTTTACCGTAAAAGAAGGTAAGTCCCATATACATCTATTATTAGGTTGTGCTGCAAAATTGCCGTTATCTAACGCAATTATGTGAGCGCACTTATGTTCGTGCGGTACTTCAGAATGTTCCGTATCTAGTATATTACTCTCTGGATGTGCAAAGTCAACGGTAAATAAATATTTACCTTCGTGCCATTTTTTATCTTTACCTATATATTTTCCGTGTTGACCACTTAAAATATCATAAGTAGTAACAGCAGGATAATAACTAAAAGAATTCCAAAGCTCCAGTTCATCAAGTCTTTTGGAGGGAACAGACTTGGGTTCATAACCACGTTGAATAAAAGCCGTAATTGGGAGACGATAAAAGATTGCACCGTTTTCCATAATAGCATGCCATAAGATAGCGCGACCTGAAATACAGCTAAGACCAAAGATAATACAGTCTTCAACTTCTCCATGATGTTTTTGTAAGTCATATAAATATTCTCTCCTTATTTGTGCGTATTGTACAGGAATATTTGCATTTAAGTAAGCCATAAATTAACCTCATTTTATTGTACCCCAATTTGGTCCAGATTCATAGTCTACTTTGTTAGGTACTTCAAGGTTGACTGCCTCTTCCATAATGGTTTTTATTTTTTCTGCATGCACAGAATCTTTAACTGATATATCAAGTTCATCGTGCACTTGTATATGTGGTATTATACCTTCTTTGTATAATTCTAACATAGCTTTCTTTGTCATGTCCGCAGCACTACCTTGTATAAGTTTATTTAATGCTTTGTATGTGTATGCACGTTTGATCCCTGGTCCGTGTTCCATGAGCGCTGCATCATGTGGTAATGCTTTATGTATACCAAACTGATTAGGTTCCCATAAATGGAATCTACATAGTCGACCTAGTAAAGTTCTTACTCGACCAGAGTTTTGTGCACGTTGCATAACATTATCCATCAATTGTTTTACAAATGGAACTCTGTTGTGATATTGTTTAAACAAACTATCGGCTTTGTCTTTAGACACACCTAACTCTGCTTGTAATTTATTTTTACCCATACCATAAAACAAACCAAGATTTATAGTCTTAGCTTGTGATCTAGGTATTTCTGCCATGTCAGCAACAATATCATGAAAGTCTGCATCACCATCGTTGTATGCATCTAAAACATCGCCAACACCATATAAATTCTGTAAAGCAGCATAATGCACTACCAACCTAGGTTCTTGCTGTGAATAGTCAAAACAACCCCATGTATGGCCCTCCTCGGGTATAAATAATGACCTAATCCGTGGTCCAAGGTCTTTGTTTCTAGCAGGAATTTGCTGTAAATTAGGATTAGAATAACTAAACCTACCAGTCACAGTTCCGCCATTATCTGAACGCAATTGATTTATCTCTGCATGAATTCTACCTTTATGTGAATGTTTTAATATGGTATCAATAAACGTGGTATGGGCTTTGTTTATTTCACGGGCCTGGGCAATTAGTTTCACCAGTGGGTGGGGGTGATTCTGTAAAAAATTTTTAGTAAAGGAAGGTGCTTGTGTTTTTTCAGTTCTATCGTAATCTAGTTTTAGTTTATCAAAAACTTGTGCAATACTTCTTGCAGCCCATATTTGAGTGTCTATGTTGGTTTCTTTTTTTACTTTTTGGATTAACATGGCTTCTTGTTGCGCTAACTCTTGCTTCATTGTATGAGCTTTTTGAACGTCCACTCGAACCCCACGAAATCGCATGGCCACCAGACAAGGAAAAAGTTCCGTTTCCAGATCAAAAATAGATTGTATATCTTGGT
>Ga0098036_1001077_pt1 | contig 10549 bp, 15 predicted proteins | sample 4_EtaG_FD_77064 | JGI IMG/M metagenome (GOLD analysis project Ga0098036, IMG submission 77064) | Marine viral communities from the Subarctic Pacific Ocean - 4_ETSP_OMZ_AT15127 metaG | ecosystem: Environmental > Aquatic > Marine > Oceanic | place: Pacific Ocean | collected 2015-01-07 | reverse complement strand
GTGACTAACCAACCACCATCTTTTTCAGATGTAATCGAATAATCTTTGAGAATATCTTGTATCTTCTTTTTACCTTCTTGTACTTGATTATATAAACTTACATACTTTGTCATTTTAAATCCTTTCAGGGTTGACCGATGCCGAGTTTCCCCGACATCGGGAAGTTAAGGTAGTGTTAAGCTACCTTTGATTGCTTGTCAAGATCAAAGATGATCTCGACTACTTTGTTCAGATCAAGACCTCTTTCGATCATAAGAGCTACAAAGTCCTCTTCAGTATTGAGAGGGATCTTTACAGTTTCTTGCTGTGGTTCAGCTTGGCTTTCAGCATTTTCCCCGACATCGGGAGTTTCTGCTTCAGCAGTTTCATCAACAGAAGGTTGAAGAGATTTCTTGTACATCTTCAAAAGATAGCTGATTGAAGTGATAGGCTTTCTATCTCTCTTCTTGGGAAGACTATCGATGAAAGTTTGCATTGAACCATCTTCAACAGCTTGGAAGTAAGCTTTACCTTCTGACAATCTTTGTGAAGAGAAGTTCTTTCGAAGAAGCTCAAGATCAGACTTGCTATCTGTTGACTTGGCTTCATCGAAGTCTCTACCAAGCTTGAAGCCTTGGCTAAGATCTTTTTCAATCTGCATTTTCTTGGCTTCTTTGCTGTAATTGATACCAGTATCAAGTTTGTAAGCTCTGTTGATGGCTGACTTGATAGCCTTCTCTTCTTTGATCCTTTCTTCAATTCTGGAAGTTAAAGTGTTGTTGTAGTTTTCGAAAGCTTTTTGAGTTGAATTTTCCATGTTATTTCCTTTCAGTTGGGTTTTGATTAATCTTTTAATTTTACTCTTTCAGAGCATTCGGCATTCACTTTCTTGAAGACATCTTTCAAAGCAGAGTAGACCAAGTTAACTTGAGGATCAGTACCATCGGCATTCTGAACCATGAAATCCATCTTATCTGCTAAAGCATTTGATATGATTACCAGTTCTGCAAATCCAAATTTTTCCATTTTACTTAACCTTTCTTTTTTTTTAAGAGTTTCACTAAACGTTCAACTCTTAAAAAAAAAGTAAGGGTAAGTAGTACTCTGTAGTGCTTCTCTCTCTAGGAGAGAAAGATTTTCACCTCTTTGAAGACTATTCTTTAGAGGTGGATTTCTCCCGACATCGGGAAGTTTTGAGGGGTATGGTTTGGTAGCTGAAAGGATAAGCATAGGCTCTTCATTTTGCTACCACTTTTCAAAAACCAAACCCCTTTCCCACCTTTTGAAGTGGCAACTGATTGCATAACAGTTTCCAAGATCTGCTGAAACCCCTTATCTGATGGGGTCATAGCACTCACATAGTTCATCAGAATGGACAGATCTATCCCACCATGTTACTACCTGCATCATCTCTACTAGAAGATGACGTGGGCGTGGGACACCTAGGGGGTATGCGTATATATGCTTGTACAAATACACAGATCAGGAAAATTAAGTGTTAACCACAATAGAATATCATGTACAGAGAGTGTCAAATAATGTGTATTGACCTACGCAGCGAGACATGATATAATTATGTATAACCAAATTCCGGGGGCATAGTTAAACTACAATAGTTAAACTAAAACTAAGTTTACTATTATTATAATATAACTAATTTACAGTACATACTATATAGTAATAGTACCCCCTCCGTACATTTATTTAATTTATTGATTGACAATGGGCAAAAAATCCGTAAAACTATACACAGACAATGTTATTGAAGCATTCTATGATGCCGTACTCAATAATCGTCTTGATAAACTTCATATCCCCCACAGTGACGTGTTCTACGTCAGGGCTGCAGTAGAAGCCCACTATGGGCGATCCTTTACATTGGAGCATGTAGAGAGAGCCATGAGAGCCGAGGGATGGACTGACAGTATCAGTCACAACAAAGAAAGCACATAAAGGGAGTAAAAAATTATGTCTAAAGCAAAGATCTTAAAAGAACTTTTAAAACTAGCATCAGATGCACCAAAACCAAAAAAGAAAACTAAGCAAACAGAAGCCGAGAAAAAAAAGATAGGTGGTAAAGAAAAAGATATAAAGGGTGTAGGAAGATTTGCCGAACCTGAAAAGGGACACTTGAAACAAGTCAAGGGTAAAAAGGGCAAGGTCATGGACGAGCAAAAGCACAAAGGTTTAGATAAACCAAAGATGGGTGACTTTGTTAGACAACAAGCTCGTGGGGCTAAAAAAGCTGAAAAGGGTATGACTCCCATGCAAAGACTACAAAGAGAGTATGAAGGTCTAACTAAGGCTGCTAAACTAAAAGAAATGCGTAAGGGCAAAGAGAGTAAATATTTTTCCGTAATTAAAAAGATTGGCAAAGGATTTGCTTCTGGAGGATCAGGTGAAGGTATAGATCCAAAGGCTATTAAGACTAAAGGTCAGTTTGAAAATTTACTGGCAAAAGGCAAGCTAGAGCATATACCAAATGCAAAGCTTGTTGATATAGCTATAAAGGTTGGGTTTGTAAAAGGTGAAGACCTGATGGCTAAAGGGGGAACTATGATGAAGAAAAAAGGCATGGCTAAAGGTGGCATGAAGAAAAAAGGTATGGCTATGGGTGGACTCAAGAAACCTGCCGCAGGTCAAACTGGACTCAAGAAGCTACCTACCCCTGTACGAAATAAAATGGGCTACGCTAAAAAGGGTGGCTCAATGAAGAAAAAAGGTTACGCTATGGGTGGCATGAAGAAGAAGGGCTACGCAGCAGGAGGTATGTCTGTTACTTATAGAGTAGGTGGCATGGCTAAAGGAAAAATGTACGGAAGTGTTGACAACCGAAAGAAGAAGTAGTATAATTATGTCACTATGGCATATCTTCAAAGTAACATTCCGTATTTCAAAGCTTGGGTAAGACGAGAGTATACCTGTAACTTTAGTCAGTATCATGGTGAGTTTTTACACTGCATGGTTATTGCAGTGACTACAATGCCTAACAGATCACTCAGCTTTCAAGTAATCTTTACTGGCTGTGAATCTGATGACACTGACGAGCCAAATGTACACGGTGGTGCTATGTGGGCGAGAATGCCCATCACAGCCTTAGTAGGAGACACTCCTTTTGAACAGTGGGCTGAAGAAATGCCACCGTACATTGCTCAACCTTGGGACTGTATGTCTCATGATCACAGTGTATACGTATTAGACAGAGCTACACCTGCACCTTGGATAGCTAAAGTTGACGGTGAGTTCTACCCTGCTAAGTATTATTTTACTGTAGACTATACGAACAGTGAGATAGCTGACGATCCTGCACAACATAAACAGTCACACGTATTAGAACTGATGGATGCAGGTAAATATACAGGAAATATCGTGGCATTACCTAATAATAGAGTCAGAGTGACCCACCCTGCATGGTTCGAAACAGGAGAAGGACCACCAGACTTTAGACCTTCCCAGAGAATCTTTCATTCAAAACAAGACACCGACTATGTATGGGATACCAGAAGGGTATTTAATAACTTATACGAGGATAATTATGGTAGCGAAAGCAAAAGCAACAATAAAAAAAGTAGCAGGAAAGTTAAAAAAGGCTAGTAAAGCTCACGCAGGACAAGCAAAAGCTTTATCAGCTATAAAATTAAATAAAGGTGGTAGCACTGTAAACAAAGCAGGTAACTATACCAAGCCCGGAATGCGAAAAAGAATGTTCTCAGCCATAAAAGCAGGATCAAAAGGAGGTAATCCCGGACAGTGGTCTGCAAGAAAGGCACAATTACTAGCAACACGGTACAAAAAAGCAGGTGGGGGCTATAAGTAATGGCTGACCCTAAGGTTGGCACAGGCAAAAAGCCTAAAGGAAGTGGGCGAAGGCTCTATACGGATGAGAATCCTAAGGATACAGTAGGTATCAAGTATGCTACGGTAGAAGATGCAAAGAAAACTATTACAAAAGTTAAAAAGATTAACAAGCCCTATGCGAGGAAAATCCAAATCCTCACCGTTCTTGAGCAACGAGCTAGGTTTGCAGGAAAAACTGAGCAAGCTGCCCTTGCAAAGAAGGCAAAAGAACAACTAAGGAGACAGCATGGCACTAAAAGCAAGTCAAAGAAGTCTTAAATCATGGTCAAAGCAAAAATGGAGAACAAAAAGTGGTAAGCCCAGTAAGCAAACTGGAGAACGCTATCTTCCAACAGCTGCAATCAAGGCTCTATCACCCCAAGAGTACGCAGCAACAACTAAAGCTAAAAGAAAAGGCACAGCGTCAGGCAAACAATTCGTTAAACAACCTAAAAAAATCGCTAAGAAAACGAGAAGTTATCGAAAAGTTACATAATATAGGATATTTTGAAAATGATAGTTAAGGCATGGTTCATAGTAGCAGTAATGTCTGGTGTATACACAGACGGAACTAAGGATATATTTATATTTCAGAACCCACCAGATCACGGACACTTTCATAGTTCACATATGTGTCAAAAGTTTATAGGAGATCATCCTTTTAAGCTCGCAAGAGCTTTAATTAAACAGTATGGCAACAGACCACCAGAGCAGATCATGTGTGTACCTGAAGAAACAGTTGAAATGTTTATGGAGCAGGGTGGCAAACGAGGAGAACCTACCTAGTGCTATACGAGCCTACCTGCGAAGTATGTGGTAGTCACATTGAAGATGATAGATGTGAGGTATGTGAACATACTGGGGACAATGGTAATTGGGTAAAGGAAGTTATAAAGGATAAAGATGACTCCAGAGACACTTGACAGATGGCGAATACTACCAAGACTTATGATGCTAGTGATGACAGGAGTTTATATACGTTGTATAGAATGGGCTTTGAGTCAGCCAGAGTTGACCACACAACAGGCAGGACTAATATCAGTGATTACAGGAGCGATGACAGGCAGTTTCGCCATATGGATGGGAGCAGAGAAAGCAGAACCCAAGATAATGGAGAGGGAAGAACGATGAGAAAGTATTTTAAAAGATTATGGTGTGCATTGTGGAACAAGAAGTGTCATGATGAGTGTGACTGCGTATAATGATAGGAACTATACTTAGCTCTGTATCTACTTTAGCGTCATCCTACATAGAGGGCAAGACAGCCATACAAAAGGCTGAAGCTACTATAAGGATGAAAGAAGCAACAGGAGAGATTGACTGGGACTTAGCTGCTATGAGGGCATCCCAAAGCTCGTGGAAGGACGAATGGCTAACTTTGCTTTTCAGCATTCCTCTGGTACTGAGCTTTATGGGTGAGTGGGGCAGGGGCATAGTAGCAGATGGCTTTACTGCACTCGCAGGTATGCCACAGTGGTATCAGATAGCGTTAGGAGCTATTGTAAGTGCAAGCTTTGCCACACGTTCTGCTAGTAAGTTATTTAATATGAGGAAGAAATGAGGTTAGGTTGGTTACTAAATAGTATGATGGCAATTTTAGTATTGTTTACGTTTATAGTAGTAATATTCTAAGGAGTAATAATGGCATTTAAGTTATCAGGAAGAAGTTTAAATAAATTAGAAGGTGTACATCCTACAATGGTAGACACAGTTAAACGTGCCATTGAACTGAGTAAGGTGGACTTTGGAGTGATTTATGGTGTCCGTTCCCTTGCAGAACAAAATAGATTGTATGAAGCAAAAAGATCACAGACCATGAAGTCTAAACATCTTGTGCAGGAAGATGGATACTCACATGCTGTAGATTTAATGGCTTATGATGGCAGTGACCCAAGTTGGGACATCGTGATGTATGATGATATAGCAGACGCAATGAAAAAAGCAGCACTAGAAACTGGTGCAAAAATTTGTTGGGGAGCTTCATGGCATATAGATGACATAACTAAATGGGACGGTACAATGCAAGAAGCTATGAATGCTTACATAGACCTAAGACGATCACAGTCACGTACCCCATTTATTGATGGTCCTCACTTTCAATATACAACATGACATCGAAGGTACGAAAAACAAAAAGAGATACCATGAAAGGTATGTCTATTAAAAGTGGGGACAAGCGACCTACTAAGTCAGGGGCAGGTATGACTGCCAAAGGAGTTGCCAAGTACAACAGACGAACAGGTGGCAACTTAAAAACAGCAGTTACTGAAAGTAAACCTAGTAGTAAAGCGAGAGCAGCCAGAAGAAAATCATATTGTGCTAGAAGTGCAGGACAGATGAAAAAGTTTCCCAAGGCAGCTAAAGACCCAAACAGTAGACTACGACAAGCTAGAAGAAGATGGAAGTGTTAGATGACTAGACAACTTACAGAAAAACAACAGAAGTTTTTAGACGTGCTATTTGATCAGGCAGGTGGTGATATAGGTTCTGCTATAAAGCTTGCAGGATATGCAGAAGGGGTAAGTCCTTCTCAGATGGTTACAGCTTTGAAAGAAGAAATACTAGAAGCTACACAAACATATATGGCACGTAATGCACCAAAGGCTGCAGTAGCCATAACAAGTAGTTTAGATGATCCTACACAGTTAGGTATACGAGATAGAATGTCTGCTGCTAGGGAGTTACTAGATAGAACTGGTTTAATTAAAACTGAGAAAGTTCAAGTAGAAACGTCAGGTGGGGTTATGCTTATGCCCCCTAAAAATAAAGAAGAATGAGAAACAGGTCACTAGGCAAGTGGAAGCTACCACAGCCTACAGATTTAAAAGATGATAACGAGTGGATGCCCATACCACGTATTGCACGAACAATACCATTTGGGTATGAGTTAGATCCTGAAGATAACAATTTATTAAAACCTATAAAGATAGAGTTAGATTTATTAGAACAAGCAAGGAAGTATATAAAACAATACTCGTACAGGCAAGTTGCTAACTGGTTATCTAAAAATAGTGGACGAGATATATCCCACGTAGGTTTGATGAAAAGATTAAAGAATGAACGACAACGACAGAACCAAGCTCTCAGCCTACGCAAGTGGGCAGACTATGCCCAAAAGGCGATCCAAAAAGCCGAAGAGATCGAAGAAAGTAGAACAGGAGCAAAGCAAGACTCAGAAGTTAGCCCTGCCTGAAGAAGAACTTTTACCGATAGAAGAAGCACGTAATGTTATTTTTCAGCCTAACAAAGGACCACAAACAGAGTTTCTTGCAGCAAGTGAAAGAGAAGTTCTATACGGTGGATCAGCAGGAGGTGGCAAGTCCTACGCAATGTTGGCAGACCCTTTGCGTTATATGGGACACCCATCGTTTAGTGGCTTACTACTGCGTCACACTACAGAAGAGTTAAGAGAACTTATATTTAAAAGTCAGGAACTCTACCCTAAAATCTGGAAGGGTATTAAGTGGTCAGAACGAAAGATGCAGTGGGTAGCACCATCAGGTGCAAGACTATGGATGTCATATCTCGACAGAGATGATGATGTACTACGATACCAAGGACTAGCATTTAGTTGGATAGGATTTGACGAACTTACACAGTGGGGTACACCATTCGCTTGGAACTACATGAGATCACGTCTAAGATCTACATCTCCCGATCTACCTGTGTATATGAGAGCTACAACAAACCCGGGAGGACGAGGACACCACTGGGTAAAGAAGATGTTTATTGACCCTTCACCGTATAATATTTCATTCAATGCCACCGACATCGAATCAGGAGAAGAACTTAAATATCCTGCAGGACACCAAAGAGCAGGACAGCCACTATTTAAACGTAGGTTTATACCTGCTAGACTTACAGATAACCCTTACCTCTCAACTCAGGGCGATTATGAAGCAATGCTTTTATCCCTTCCTGAACAGCAAAGAAGACAACTACTGGAAGGCGATTGGGATATTAAAGAGGGAGCAGCTTTCACCGAGTTTGATCGCAACATACATGTGGTTGAGCCTTTTCGTATACCTAGCAATTGGGTTAAGTTTAGGGCATGTGACTATGGGTATGGAAGTTATTCTGCCGTTGTATGGTTTGCTGTTAGCCCATCAGAACAGTTAGTAGTATATAGAGAAATGTATGTATCAAAAGTATTAGCTACTGATCTAGCTGATATGATATTAGACGCAGAAGCAGAGGATGGTAATATAAAGTACGGAGTATTAGACAGTTCACTCTGGCACAAACGTGGAGATACAGGACCTAGCCTAGCAGAACAGATGATTATGAAAGGCTGTAGGTTCAGACCTTCTGATAGAAGTAGAGGAAGTAGGGTATCAGGTAAAAATGAAATACATAGAAGATTACAAGTTGATGAATTTACAGAAGAACCACGTTTGGTTTTTTTTAGCACATGTACTAACACAATTTCGCAACTACCTGCAATACCACTTGATAAAAAAAATCCTGAAGATATAGACACAAATTCAGAAGATCACTTGTATGACGCTTTAAGATATGGTATAATGTCAAGACCAAGGTTTAGTATATTTGACTATGATCCTGCAGGAGGGCATACTAACTCAATGCCTGTAGCAGACGCAACATTTGGGTATTAATATGGCAGAAGAAGAAGAAATAATGATGGATGACACGTCTATAGCTATTGATGACGTAGCTGAAGAAGGTGGACAGGACGAAACAAAAAGTTATAATATCATACCATTTATTATGGACAGATACAAAAAAGCTGATGACTATAGAGAACAAGATGAACAGAGATGGTTAAGAGCCTATAGAAACTACAGAGGTCTATATGGTTCTGATGTGCAGTTTACAGAAGCTGAAAAGTCACGAGTATTTATTAAAGTTACAAAAACAAAAACACTTGCAGCATATGGGCAAATAATAGATGTGCTATTTGCTAATAATAAATTTCCTTTAACTGTAGAGCCTACAACCCTACCAGAGGGTGTAGTATCAGATGTAAGCTTTGATCCTAAAGAACCTGAAAGTATTAGAAGTAGACTAGATGAAATGGAAAGCCCATACGGTTTTTCAGGAGATGGACAAGATTTACCTGCAGGGGCTACTCAAAAAACGCTGATGGATAAATTAGGACCATTACAAGGTAAGTTTGATGATATAGATAATTTAAGAGAGGGTGTAGGTAAAACACCTACAGCTATTACATTTAGTCCTGCAATGATTGCTGCAAAGAATATGCAGAAAAAGATACACGATCAACTAGAAGAGTCCAATGCCAATAAGCATCTACGAAGCACAGCCTTTGAGATGGCTTTATTTGGTACAGGTGTTATGAAAGGACCGTTTGCTGTAGATAAAGAATATCCAAACTGGGATGACGAAGGTCAATATTCTCCTGTATTTAAAACAGTGCCACAAGTTTCACATGTATCAGTATGGAACTTTTTTCCTGATCCTGATGCTAACAATATGGATGAAGCACAGTATGTAATAGAAAGACATAAGCTGTCTCGTACACAGTTACGTGCATTAAAAAAACGACCACATTTTAGATCTCAAGTTATAGAGGACGCTATAGCTATGGGAGAAAACTACAACAAAGAATACTGGGAAGATGATCTATCTGACTATTCACCTGAACATGCAATAGCACGATTTGAGGTATTAGAGTATTGGGGTACAGCAGATGTAAGCATGTTAAAAGATCAACAGATAGAAATACCTGATGAGCTAGATGACTTTGACGAAGTACAGATAAATGCATGGATATGTAATAATAAAGTTATACGAATGGTGCTTAACCCATTCAAACCTGCAAAGATACCCTACATGGCAGCACCCTATGAGCTTAACCCATACAGTTTTTTTGGTGTGGGTATAGCAGAGAATATGGACGATACACAGACATTGATGAACGGTTTTATGCGTATGGCTGTAGACAATGCTGTAATGTCAGGTAATCTGCTTATAGAGATAGATGAAACTAATCTAGTTCCCGGACAAGACCTGAGTGTATATCCCGGAAAAATATTTAGAAGACAAGGGGGCGCACCCGGACAAGCTATTTTTGGTACAAAGTTTCCAAACGTAGCTAATGAGAACATGCAACTATTTGATAAAGCTAGAGTGCTTGCAGACGAAAGTACAGGACTGCCAAGTTTTGCTCATGGACAAACTGGTGTATCAGGTGTAGGACGAACTGCATCAGGTATATCTATGTTGATGAACGCAGCAAGTGGTGGTGTAAAGAATGTTATAAAGAATGTAGATGACTATTTATTAAGACCCCTAGGTGAAGGGTTGTTTAGATTTAATATGCAGTTTGACTTTGATAAGAATACTAAAGGAGACTTAGAAGTAAAAGCTCGTGGCACAGAAAGCTTAATGGCTAACGAAGTGCGTAGTCAAAGACTTATGCAGTTCTTACAAATATCAAGCAATCAAGCTCTTGCACCCTTTGCAAAGTTTCAGTACGTAATAAGAGAAATAGCTAAGTCACTAGACCTAGACCCAGATAAAGTAACCAACAACATGGACGAAGCTGCCTTACAAGCAGAGATCATGAAAAAATTTCAGCAACCCCCTGAAGCACCCAAGCCCCCTGCAGGAGCAGACGCACAAGACCCAACAGGAGCAGGTGGTGCAACAATAGGTACAGGACAAGTTCCTTTACCACAGGAACAAGGATTTACAGGAAATGAACAACAACAACCAAGTCAACAACCTACAGGACAAACTACTCAGCAAG
>Ga0098036_1001075_pt1 | contig 10560 bp, 22 predicted proteins | sample 4_EtaG_FD_77064 | JGI IMG/M metagenome (GOLD analysis project Ga0098036, IMG submission 77064) | Marine viral communities from the Subarctic Pacific Ocean - 4_ETSP_OMZ_AT15127 metaG | ecosystem: Environmental > Aquatic > Marine > Oceanic | place: Pacific Ocean | collected 2015-01-07 | reverse complement strand
TGGGGGGAAGCCTTCGGGCTTCTCCCCTTTTTTTCATTTTCAATTTCAGACTGAATCATCTTCTCAGTCAATAACCAAAACTCATCATCTTGGTTTGGATTTCGTTTTCGTGCAGAGAACTTCCCTGTCGAACTCGACACCACATTCTCAATAACCATCAGGATTTCATTTCCGATTGCAGGTGGTTGGAAAATGGTTCGGGGGAGATTGAACTAATTCCAGCCAGCGAGGAATCACACCTACCTTCTTTCATCCTCGCAACCTGCACCATATCTTACGAATATCAATAGAAGCGCACAGAGCGCATCGACTAATCCAGTGGTAGGTATTGACCCGCGAGGCAAACAACGGCCTGTATGAGCCTCTATTGATACGAATATGACTACTACCGTTCCCACCAACATACCGGATATTCAGGGATATTCAAGAACCAGCCCACAGCCTGACTAACTGCGGAGCGTGTTGAGGATGAATGCAAGCGGGATTGATAGATGGTCTGATGACCACATTGGAAGTTTGGGATTGGTGAGGACAGTAGTTGGATTCATCAATCTGATTGTTGGAGTAGTAATCATGGTGAAGGTGTTTGGATGGGTGTGAATAATCTGAACTACTTTGTCGGCAAAGGAAAGAGAAGGGAAGTGAGAATCTGTGGGATGACCAAATCATCTCATGGATATGTTGAGCAGACATCGGTGTTCCAATCTTCGGACTTACTGTTGGTGTCTTGGGTGAGAGAGCAGATGCTCATGATGGATGACATGGTGCAGGTGTCGATGTATGTGCTTGAGCCTGATACCGATGAGTTGTGGATTCCTGTGTCGATGAGAGAGTTCAAAAATATGCTCGCTGAGTTCAGGCAATACGAATCAAATCGAGGCTCTGACTTCACGAACTAATTCCTGAATTGACTGACCGATTCGTTGGTTGCAGGGCTTACCTTAAGAGGGTGGGAACAGCCGATGATACAATGGTAAAACCGAGCAAGGGCAGACGCAGAAGTGGCAAGAGATATGCACCCCGATTGGTGAAACAAATTATCGAATACTTGGGAACAGATGGAGAGGCAACAGCACAGGACATTTACCACTGGCTCATTCAGAGAACTAAGATGTCGCCAACGAGAAATCAGTTGTCGAACATTCTCAAGAAGTCAGGATTCTTCCTTGCACTTGAGCAAGTGAACTCACGAAATGTAATCGGCAACAGAAGCCGTTGCACCCTTTGGGGCGTGGATGTATCGGCGGCTGAAAAGGAAGGCTTCACGGTAGTTCCCAGTGAGCGCAAATGGTAATTCCGTAGGAAGCCATGACCGCATACTCTCAATAGGAATCGTGAATAACAATAACCTGACTCAAAAACATCAACCAATAAGACAGATGTGTTGCAAATGAAAGACAAAGAATTGATTCCACACAATGACGATGCATTAGTCAGATGGGTTGCAATGCTTCTCATCGAAGGAAAAACAGAATCTCAGATTCGTAGGTCGCTATCGGAGAACTCGATATTTCACTCTCCTCTCCCCCTTGAGCAGTGGAATCAACTTATGTTGTCGAGTTCGACAGTCGCTAAGGACATGAGGTCAATGGTAATCAGCAGGGCTGAACTCGGCTCGACTGACTTTCTCCGATTGGATTCCTACACACGAAGGAAGAAGAATCTCCACAGGCTTGAGCGCATCATCGACAGAGCCGAGTCTGAGGCTGACTCTGTGAGCAAACTCAACTCGGTGTCGTTCATGGTCGGTGGACTGGTGAAGGCACAGGAGTCAATGGACAAGTTCACTGGCGCACAGGAGGCTGTGCCACAGGTGCAGGTGAACATTGGCTATGACCCACTCGACCAGTTCCGAACTGTCATTCAGAAGGAAGCGAATACCCCCCCTATCATTGACATCGAAATGGATGAAGAAGAATAGAACGACTTTGCTTTTCTGCTGGGGGTGGAGTTCCACAACCAAGCCGTCAGATTGTCGATTTAATGATGGGGATTTTCAGATAGGGAATTGTGATAGCCGTTGGGTTGGTGTTCTCGATGCGGGGCTTTCGTGAATAGTGTCCTCATCATTGTCGGGTTCGACAAGTGATTCGACTTCTTACTTTCTGTTCTATTCTCCTACCTTTTACTTACATCTATCAATACAAAATAAACAATTAACTCAACAGACAGGGGGTATGGGTCACACATAGTTCAGGGGTGTAAGATGTGTGTGTGTCTAAGGGGGGTGGTCTGTCTGATTCTTTGGAAGTCATGACCCCCTGTCATGACAGCCAGCACCATCCATCCGACCCCTACACTCGCACACTCTCCGAAAAAATTACGAGCGATTTTTGACTATGTTGTAGTCAGATTCAGAATAGTATGACCCCCCTTGATTTGGCTGAGATTCAAAACCTATCTCCGACAAGTCGATTTTCGATTTTTTCTGAGTCAATTTTTCCACTTATGTTGTCGAACACTAATATCGGTGTGCTTCCTACATAGGAATATGAGAGCAAAGTCGAAAGTCCATGTTGAATATGAAATCCTCCAGCACTTGTTGGATGATATTGACCTCCAAGACCTTGAGCAACAGATGGTTGATGACAAACATTCCAAAAAGCGATTTGAAGATGGTGCAAAGGAAGTATTCAGACTCATCAACAATCTCGCCCAGCGCAGAATACATCGTCTGCCCAAAACACATGAGGATTACGAGGTGAAACAATGAAACAGATTATTCACATCAACCAACACCACATTCGGCACAATCAAAAGTGCGAAGTTTCCGAGAGAAAACCCGTTATCACCTGCAAGACCTACAAGACGAATGAATATCGTGATTCTGTGGACTTGGTTTGTGTTGAAACAGGGGAAGTATTTGCAACCATCATGTATTCTCCTGATAAGCCATTATCGTGCGGTGCAAGAGTTTGGATTGAACTTAACACAGACATAGTGCAGTTGGAGAAACATGAGGATTACGAGGTGAAAGAATGAGTGAAAGTGAGTATTGTGAATGTGATAAGTCTGAATGGACTTTGACTGATTTTCATTATGCTATTCACACCAAACCATCTTGCCGGAAATGGATTCGTCTTAGAGATGTCTTGGAAGGTTGGGAGAAATACAGGAAGCAAGGGTGGAATGCATGAGTCGAGTCCATCTCCGAATTGGCGACACTACTCTTTGCGGAGAGCAAGTGGAAAATGTCGATTTGGAAACATCCCGAATCTGTGAGGACTGTATGCAAAAAGCATGGAAAGAGGAATACAGACGAAGGGTTCTGCTTCCCCTGTCGAAGTCGATAGACAAAGAAGCCGTCAGGCAAAGTTTGTCTGAGTCCAAAAAGGAAGAAGTCGAACCTGCCCCAATCCCAAAAAGGAAAAGGATTGTATTGAGAGATTTCCAATAGTCAGAAAACAAAGGAGTGATAAGCAACTACTTCCTCGCACCGTCTGCCGAATGGAACGGCGAACCGAATAGAGGTGAAGAAAATGACAACAGAAACAACAGGAATTGAAGATGTATGGACAGACGAAGAAGGCAATGTGTGGTATTGCGGCGAGATAGTCGCTTGGGTGGTGGACTGAATGAGTAATCAAATTGCAAAGGACTATGCGAAATTGATAATTTGGCTGGTCGAAAACCACCTTGAAGTGATACAGGAATACAACAAACAGAAGTCGGGTGGTGAGTGAATGTATATCAGAAATCAAAACGCACCTGTTAGGAATGGTAGGTATGGTTGCTGTAATAGAGTAGCAACTTGGAAGGAGTTGTGGAATATGCAAGGATTTCATATTGCCTCAAATGTTATTGTATGTTTGAGATGTGGGGAGAGAGAGGTGATTGAATGAGTCTTGGTGGTTCTCTTTGGGTTGGTTGCATACGATGCGACAATCCACGAACAGTCAAATGGTTCAATCGGGGGCGGGATTGTAGGCGTTGTGGCTTGATATTCAACAGATTCACTAAGGCTACGATTCTTGATTGTGGGGTGAGTGAATGAGTTTGTCAAATCCATTATCGAAACCATCAGACAACGGTATTATTCCAGTCATGATTCATGATTGGATGCAAGAGAATAACATCTGCCCCGACTGTGGGCTACCTGCCGCGAAGAATCCAAAGAAACCGAGTCCATTTGGGAAGTCAGCAAAGTTTGGCGTAGGGGAGTTCTCGGTTTGCTACAATGCACCCTCTGTGAGCAATGGCTACCGCGTCAATACTTGCGCCCCAAAACCCAATCCTGATTCTGTCTATGACTACAAGGTATGGAGGTTGTTGCAATGAGTAGGATGACTGAAAATCAAATCAGAGAGGCTCTTGTCGATGCTCGCGCCATTCAGACTGGGAAGGAACTCTATCCTGACTACAAGGACTTCTCTCCACGATACCATACGAGCGAGGTAGGCGAGTGTTGTGTGAGGAATCTCGGAAAGTGGGTTCTCGGTGCGAAATACTTTGACAATAGATACGATGGTGGGGTCTATCTCAGGAAGGGCGACACGGTTCATGGAATGAGGTTGTCAGGACAATCATACAGCCATTGCCGGACTTGCGGTCTGAGTCGAATCCATGCGAGTAATTTACTGGACATGGGGCGCACATGGTCGCAATCAAAGATACTCTCAATTGACGGGCAGGTGGTTGGCTGATGGGATGTAAGATAGGTGTCCATGAGTTTGAACACGACCCGAACAGTGTGGAGGTATTCGTCAGAGGCCACATGGGAAGCGGAAGTAAGTCTGTGTTGGTGGTAAGATTCGTGTGCCGCGATTGCGGCTTTACACTCAAGATGAAGGGTAGTAATCGGGATAAGGAAATCTCGATACTGGAGGCGATTGAATGAGTATTCAGAAGGACATAAATTGGGAACAGAAAATCTTCTTTGACAGAATGAAAATCCACAGACCTTCAAAGTGGACAAGAGATTTGACGGAATACAAAAATTACTGTGAATACAGAATTGCTCGATACCCCGAATCTTCACACGCTGATTTCGATTTAGACGACTACCATAGATACCCCGCTTTCAAGAGTGTCATAACGAAAATAGTGAGGCAGAAGTCGGGCTGGAAGATTGTCTATTTCGCAGGTGGAGAGCGTCTTGTAAGACATGGGATATTGGGTTCTCCAATTTACTACTATCCAAACAACAAGGACAATGACGACCCATCTAAGGGAGTGTTGGTGACTCAACTGATGGGGAATGATGTGGTGGTGGTTCGATGACTCTGACTACCTACTATCACGCCACACCATACGAGAACTTCTTCTCGATTACGAGAGAGGGAATCAGGCGCAGTTGGGGCGGTGTTTATTGCTCAACTGACATGAACACATCAGCCAAGTGGATTTGCTTCACAAGACCTCAATCGAAGAAGATAATGGTTCTTCCATTCCAGCGAGATTCGTCTGTGATGGAACTCGGTTGCGACCACTCTCCGATACTCACGAAGATGATGGGTGTCGATGACGACACGGCATCATTCGTCAGCCCTGATGGAATACCATCTCAGGATATTATTTGGGATGATGTTCGGGTCTATGACAATCCATTTTTTGCGGGGGTCGAGGAAGAATGAGCAATCCCGATATTTCACGAAATAAAACCGTGTTCAAACTTACAGGAAAAACTGGTGATTCCGCTTGGCCTCGCTCGCCTCGACATTGCCCCACTTGTGGTGATGTTGACCGGACAGTTGTGGTGGTGATTAACACAAGGCCGAATGCATGGCATTGTCTAAGTGCGATATTGCATTGGACTTGTGGTCATAATCGAAGCATCCAACACACTCGGCAAGAAGCGGCCAGCGTCAAAAAATTATGTATCTCATCAATGGGGTTTGGGGAGGAATTGGAATGAGTATGACTCAGCAAGCACAAACCCAATTCCAGTTGCAGATGGAAGAATGGTTGGACTTCGCTTGGGCGAATAGAAACAACCCTGATTTCAAGACTCCACAGACACCAAGATGGGTTTCCAAAAGAGAAAGTGGGGCTACTTCCCCATTGGGTTCTCAAGCAAGTCAAATCAAGACCAATGTTCCAACTGGAACTAAGTCGAAAAACATCATCAATACCCATGCTCTATATCGTGCATGGAAAGCGCAATCGACAGTAATCAAAAAATCAAGTCGGAAGAATTGTTTCCTTCACTACACAGAAGCGATTCCTGAGATGCACATTTTCTTCGATTTCATGTCAGATGTTCAATCCGTTTTGGGCTACGATGGATTCGATGATTTGTTTGATTCTCACCTGTCGACCTCGACACGCCCTAAACCACTCCAACCAATCCGAAACCACAACCAATTCAGAGAAACTCATCTCGATGGAGAATCATTTCTTCCAACGGGGAACAGATTTCAGAATACCACTCCAATCGTGTTGCAAAAAGGCATCTTGGATATGAGATGTTATTGCGCCTCAAATCAAGGCAAGGTTTTGTCTTGGAGATGGGGTTGGGTTGGTTCAGAGAGAATGCAACTTGCCATCTGTTTGAACTGCAATAACTACCACTGTTGATGGAGTTGAATATCATGGCTAATTTCAAACAGAAGAAACTCACTTTCAAGAGGAAGGAGAATGAGAAATTAGCCATCAATGATGTGTTCCAATCTCTGTTCAATTATCACCAAATGTCAGGCCATGCAAATGTGGGTTCTTGCATTCAGGAATCTCAGGTGTTCAAGATGCTGTTGAAGAAGCATCACAATCTCAATTCCAAACTCGTCTGTTCCGATGTTTTCCTATGGAACGAGATGGGCAAGGTCGTTGTTGGAAATTGGAATGGGGGAGATGAGTTGACTGATGAAGTCGAGGCTCAATTAGACGACCTTGAATCAAGGGGATGCCCTGCACCCTATGTGACCGAGTGTGGACACGATACGGTCAGTATGAAGGAGGGTGGGTATCAAGGTCATGTGGTAGTCGAAACGGAGTTCTTCATTGTCGATGTGACTGCTGGTCAATTCAATCGGGAACGGCTCTGTCCAGTTCCGCCATTCATGGTTTGGGAGAAGCACTATTTCGTTCCCTTTGCGGAGCATAAGCAAGATTGGATGTTGGTCGAAAGACCTGCGTTCCCAACAGTGGTCAGAGAACGCCGAGATGACTGGGGCGAACTCAAAGAACCAACTGGTGTGAGGTATGATGACCTTCCACCAATCGTAGTCCACCAAAGCGAGCAAACAGTCATGTCTAAGGTCGGAGAATGGACAAGGATTATGCTCCAACTCAGATACGACCTGAACATAGAGGCTACCTATGACCGATGGAATAAGAAATCCTTCCGAGAAGGAACGAGAAGAATTGTCGAAATCATCGGCCAAACAGAATCAATGCTGTCCTCAGTGCAAGGACAGAATCAGGAATCTTGAGCGACTTCTAAGGAAGGCTCGGAAGTCCGAGAAGTTTTGGAAGAAACTCCACCGTGATTGCACATCGAGAAATGTCGATTTGTCGCTCTCGTTGAAGTGGGCATCAAAACAGAATATCGACTATTGGTTGAAGATGGAAAAACCGATGAAAGGAGAATGGGCGATTCCTGAGAAAAAGAATCAGAAAAAATCCAAGAAAAAATCATGATGTTCCCTGTCGAGTTCGACACCTCGATTCCTTCCCCATCCCGACATTGTAATCTCCAGTTGGAATCTCAAACTACTTCTTGACCAATAGCGACATTGTAATCTCCAGTTGTTAGAACCACTCGTAGTCTGAACTGCTTAATTCCCGATAGCGATGTTTTCATTTCCAGTTGTGATTTCATCCCGCTTATTCTCCGATAGCAACATTGTCGTCACCAGTTGTAATCTCACAATCAAAGTCGATGTCGAGTTCGACACCCAAAAAGCGACTTTCAGGATTTTTGCGAAGTTCATATACTCTCAGTTCCATTAGTGATATTGGGAACTCAATTCCACTCGGATATCCCCGAATGTCGTATGAGAACGGAAATAGTCAGATTTGTGCAAATAGAGCCTCATAGAGCGCGTCTTTCCGTTTGGAGGTCAATACCTACCACTGGACACAAGAACGCTCTCTGAGGTGTTTTATTCAGATTCGGAACGATTATGTGAAAAACCCATCATAATTCGGAGTTTTGTGGTTGATTGCTTCTTGCTCGTTGAGATGCCTGAAAACGAAATGTGGTTCGTATCGGATAACATCGTCAATCGAACCCATTTACTGACTTTGGAGAGAACTCCACAGTTGGTTGCTCAACTGACTCAAATGTTTGAGGTGATGGGTTATTCCGTATCGGTTAGAAACATGGCCGTCAAGAATCGAGATGAGGATGTATCGAAGTGGTTAGTTGACTATGATGCCTACACAGACTTCAACACTCGCAGGTTCACCCTACAACATCGTTGATATAGGTGGGCTAACCAGTTCAATTTGCAACCGGATTACATCTTAATGATACGGGGTGAGGGGGTCGGTTGCAGGGTATGTTGTTCCCGTTCATAAGCCCCCTCATCCCACCAAACCAACTCAGACAATAACCACACATTCTCGTCTGTGATTGTGTCGAGGAATACTGTTGCTTCTGCTTTCGGCAAAATTGGTGTTATCATGACGGTGGTTATGTTGACTATGGCATCTCTCATGCCTCCATTGCCAGCCCGCTTAGTTCCTTTTTGGGAAGATGGTGAATGTCAATGGTTCAATGGCACTGTCATAGACAAGAGAATTGAGAACGATAATGGATTCACGGCTGACTACATATTTGTGGTCAACGGCACTGTCGATAACGAAACAAATCTGACGATGGAAGTGTTTGGAGATGCTCTGCTCTATGCGGTTCTTCCAGTGGGTGCAACTAAGGAAGGAAGAATCTGTGATACTGTTGAATTGAAAACAGCCATTGCAGATGGGATAATCCGGTTCATTTCGTAGTTGATATAGGTGGGATTCTCCACTCGTATTGTGAGATACCCCCAGTGGACATTCCCAGCGTCAATGAACCCACTTGAGTTTGGAAGGCAAATGCAGATTATTCTGTTTGCCAACCCAAGTCTGACTTTTGCATATCGAAGGGTTGGTGAAAACATCGAAGTTTTTGCAATCGAGAGTTTCGTGGAAATCTCAGATGGAGGTGAATGATGATGTCGAGTTCGACACTTACCAATCCAATTTCTGTTGAGGATTTGATTCGACTTCGGGAAGTTTATCGAGAACTCCGAATCGAAAGAAACGATATCTTCGGTGGGTTGCCTCATGGAACGAAGTGGCTTCGCCTTCGATACCTCAAGAAAGGAACAGTGAGAACACTCGCATCGGTGTCCTTCAATCCACCAACTCTATCCATTCACAAACTCGCCTTTGACTATGCTCATCCTTTGCTTCTCAAGGGTCTATTGCATCATGAATTGTTGCACCTGTCTTTGGGCGCAGAAGTTGGTCATCGTGGAGAGTTCCGAGATGTCGAAAAAGACTGGTGGAGATATGAGGAATATCTGACTCATCGAAAGAGGTTCGTGAAGAAGATTCAGCAACATGAATATCGAGCAGGGCGACTTCTGAAATACAAATGTCGAAATTGCAATCAGGTGGTGTATCGAAAACGGCGTTTGGGTTCTGAATCTGCTTGCACCAAATGTTGCAAATTATTCAATGATGGAAATTACTCAGAAACCTATTCCTTCATAACGGTGGGAATATCAGGGAAGGATTGAGAGCAATGAGTGAATACACAAAAGCAGAAATTAAGGCAATGACAAAGACAGCCATCATGAACGCATTCCATGCACATGATTGTGTGGGTGATGACAAGAGGGCTGGGGCAGTCAAATACACTGCAATCTCCCTTGATGGTTCATACCAAAGAATCGCGGCAATCTATGGGTCAGCAGGTGGTGGTGCATCCATTTGGATTAAGGAAGATGCATGGTCGATAATCAGACCAACTGTATCGGCTGATGATATCCGAATTGATGATGTCGATTTAACCAAGCGTGGATTCCAATGGGCAATCCACTTTGATAATCCAAACGACCCAGTGATTCAGGTTGTTGTCGATGCCTGTGTTGATGTCGGCAAGGTCAGGTGGGATAGAGCGCAGAAGCGCAGAGCAGACGATGCTCGCAGAGCAGAGGCAAGAGTCGAGAGAGAGGCAAGGATGGCCGAGCGTAAGCGCAACCCATTTGCGGAGTAATCCTAACTCGGATTGTGCGAGAACTGTGGCGTGAGAAAGTGCATCCCAATTCGCTACTCACAGGATTCCAAAATATGCTCACTCATCAGGCAGGTGAAGGCATGACTGCAACTTCGGAATCCAGCCCACTCGATACACAATCCGAGTTAGTCAGAAAACAAAGCATTGATAGCCAATGCCTCGCCTGACGGCACTTGATGACGACTGTATCAGGACACTCACACCCCGACATACAAGCACTAAACGATGCGATAGACGCTGGACAGGTAGCCGGAAAGGACTTGGGATTCGCCCAATCCTTACTCGACCAGTTCAACTCCAAAGGCAAATTATCCAGTGGGCAAATGCACTGGGTCAAGAAACTCGGTCAAGCACCAGTGACTCGACCCAATCCCGATGTGGATAAACTGAGG
>Ga0098036_1001071_pt1 | contig 10578 bp, 9 predicted proteins | sample 4_EtaG_FD_77064 | JGI IMG/M metagenome (GOLD analysis project Ga0098036, IMG submission 77064) | Marine viral communities from the Subarctic Pacific Ocean - 4_ETSP_OMZ_AT15127 metaG | ecosystem: Environmental > Aquatic > Marine > Oceanic | place: Pacific Ocean | collected 2015-01-07 | reverse complement strand
CGATCCGACGACGACGCCTCCTGTAACAGCGGTCCCCGGCTGCACATCGACAAACTTTCCGGCAACGTCGTTGCCCGACGCGTTTTTGACGACTGATGCGGTACCACCGACGATGAGGTCGCCGTTGGAGTTGATCCGCGCTTTTTCGCCGGAATTGGCGAGAAAAACCAACCCGTAATCGCCGTTCACCGACCCAATTCTTGTTCCACCCGCGCCCGTTGCAAAGTCAATATTGGCTCGCGCATCTCCGGCACCAAAATTCGCCGCGCTGTGGCTTGAACCAATTGCGCCGTGGACTTCAAGAAATTCTGTGGTGCTTGCTTTGTTAATTGCAACTTTTTGAGCACCATCAATTATCATCGCCTGAGTTTTTGAGCCGCCGTCGGATTTCGTAAAGAAGTGAAGTGATCCACCGCTATTGTTCCCAGTTCCTTCCATTTGGCCCTGAATGGCCGCGACATCATTGACGAAGGAAGTGCCGGAGCCTACTCCAGCGTTGGTGCGGTTCCACCACGCAATCTCTCCAAGATCGGCATTATCCGCATCGACCGTTGACCCGATTGTAATATCGCCCTCGGAAGTTAATTTTGAAATCGGGCTTGCAGTCCCAACGCCTAATCCAGTTGCGTTGATCCGCATTTTTTCGACATTGCTGACTTCAAAAATAGTTTCAGTCGCAGACGTCTCAATGTTGTCGTCTGTGCCTATGTCTGCAATATCTCGCGCTCTACTCATCCCACGTTTCCTTATTTAAAGGTTTGTGAATTATTCCCAAGGAAGACCAGTTTTCTGAGTGGGGTTTTTTTGTTCTGCAACCTGCGCCTCAACTCTATCTTCAGTCTGCTCTACAAGATCATCGCCCATGATGTCTTTGACCCACCCAAGGGTTATGTCTTCTGTTAGTGAGCCATATTCAACGAAGTCATCTAAATCGTCTGTCGGAACGGCCACTGATCCGTATTCCCGTCCTAGACAGTTTTCTTCTGAGACATCTCTACACTCCCAGTGAACCACGTTAACGACATCGGATTTGTCACCGACACTGTTGAGGCTATCGACCTGCACTATTACCCATTCTGCTGCCATGATTACTCTCCTTCGAGTATGTTAATCCGCTCAGTAAGAGCGAGGTTTTGGGTTCTTAATTCTTTAATGCACTCAACCAAAAGCGGGATGGTTGCGTCGTACTGCATCCCTAATTTTTCGTTGCCGTCATCGTCGGTTGTGTTTTGGTCAACCACCTCTGGAAGTACTGGCCCTAAATCGTTTTCAAGCCAATCCTGTGCTATAAGAAATGAACGCCTTTCCCGATCATCAGGATCGGTCTTGTAAAGGCCAGTCATGCCGCGACAGTCTTTAATTTTGTCGAGCGCGTTTGTAATTGGTTGAAGAGATTTTTTGTAACGCTCGTCACTTACGTTAGTCCAACCCGCCGCCGTATTTGTTTGATAAACCCCTGCGCTACCAATTCCACCGAGGCCGCTGCCCGTTCCCATGTACCAGTTTGTATCGGTTCCGCTTTTAAAGCCGATATGTGATTCCACATCAGATGTTTTAAGCTGGTAAATTTGTAGCGCATCACCGTCGGGCGTAACCATGCTAAGACCGCTGCCGTTTGATTTATCAGCGGCAAAAGTTGCAAGGGTGCCACCATGTATTCCCATTGCGACGTTGCCGTTTACATCTACTTGGAAGTTCGTCGTTCCCCCACTGATACCGGAGGAACCTGACCGAACATTAAAGCCGCCAGTCTTTGTTACGTAAAAGTTATGGCTTTCGTCAGTAAAAATATTTGCGCTTTCAGTCCCAGCCGTGACCATGCCAATGCCGCAGAAGTCGGCATCGCCACTGGTCGATGATCTCAGGTAAAGACAGTTTTTTGACCAGCTAGGCGCCTGAACATTTATCATTCCCGATGCGCTAGTCGTCCCAACAGAAAATTCGCCTGATGTGGATATCCTGGCCCGTTCGGTGCCAGCCGTCTGGAACGTAGTCGTGTTGCCTTGGATGTTTTCTATCACCTTGGTGTAGGTGCCGTTATTGTAAGTCCGCAAACTAAGTCCCGAGTTGTTTCCCCCGGACCCCAAACTATCGATCTGACTAATGCCATAAGCTCGCATATACATATGCAAGCCCGCCGCATTGCCTGTTCCTGAGAGGGCTGTATCCGACGACTGTGCCGCCAGACTCAGACTGGCTATCGGGGCCGTACTACCAATACCCACCTTGCCATCAGTCTTTACCGTCACCTTGACGCTATCGTTGGCGGTAAGATTGAGATCGTGATTTGATCTGGTCCCTATACTTTGCGCCCCGTGAGTATCACTCGCCAACATTTGCAAAACGTGATCGTTACTTGAAACCAACAACGCCGAATATGTCGAAGCGTTATGCACTTGCATCGTTGTCCCGCCAAAAGCCGAAGGAGCAGTGGTCCCAACGCCCACATCACCCACCGAATTAATAATCATTCTAGTGGCAGCGGCAGAGTCGTCTCGAAACTCTAAAGCATCAGCAACCGTATCACTATTGTAGACGCCCCAATTACCGTGCCCTGAAAGCAATTCAACGCCAGCTACATGACTGCCCGTACTCTCTATTCGCAAAACTGATGTGTCGGCTGCGGCTGCGGATAAATGGGCTAGTCTGCCAGGGGCCGCTGTGCCGACGCCAATCGTCCCAGTAGTCGTAACTTGCCCATCGCCACGAACTCGAAAGGGAACTTCGGACCCGTTATTTCCTACACATTCAATGAAGTCGAAGGCGCTGTTTGCTGCTCGAACTGACCACGGCTGCAAAATATTTCCTGTGTAAGATGCGTGGCTTCCAATAACCCTCATCGAATTAGTTGCGGCACCGGAAGTGGTGACATACATAGCCTCGCCGTTGACATCGACAGTCGTGTGACCATTCACATCAAGAGCCGTTAACGCGCCTAACGAGGTAATATTGGTTTGCGCTGCTCCTGTAACCGTAGCCGCTGTGCCAGATGCGTTACCTGTGACGTTGCCGGTTAGATTGCCTGTGACGTTGCCGGTTAGATTGCCTGTGACGTTGCCGGTTAGATTGCCGGAAAAAGTTGAATTGATTGTGCCACCACCAACTTTATCTCCACTAATCTGATCGTTTGCGAGTGTGAGGGTACCCGCTGATACGTCCAGAGTTTTGCCCGATCCAACTGTTACGTTAGTACCGCTGATCGCGCCTCCGGTTATGGCTACGTTGTTACCGGACCCAGCATTAAAGTTTCCAAATACTTCTACTTCAAGATGGTCCCCGGCATCTGCGCCAGCGGTTAACGTGACGCTGTTCGCACCTGTGTTAACCGTATAATCCGTAGTCGGGATAATTCTGATGCCATTGAGGTAAACGTTAATTAGTCCAGCTTCGTCAATGACCAAGCTGTTACTGGCGGTATCATTCCCACTAAATACTGTTTGGTTAGCGGTCGCCGTATAAATAAAATCAGTTTTAATCCCTGAGACAGAAGAACCTGTTTCCTCCCAGTTAGAACCGTCCCAAACCTGCATCGAACCGTTAGTGCTATTAAAGTACATAGCCCCGACAATTAAGGTCGCGCCGTCATTGTCTGCGCTGGGAGCGGAAGATTTAGCCCCAAGATAACGATCATCAAAACTGTCATAAGAGGCTGCCGCATTTGTTGCGGACGTGGCTGCCGCAGAAGCAGAAGAAGTTGCAGACGATGCAGATGAGGTTGCTGAAGTTGCAGACGATGCCGCAGAGGTCGCAGACGATGCTGCGTTAGTTGCAGACGTCGCTGCCTCGGACGCTTTCGTTGTAGCTGTCCCCGCCTGGGTCGTCGCGGTTCCCGCCTGCGTCGTTGCTGTTGTCGCTGAAGCGGCTGCATTCGTTGCGGAAGTGGAGGCTTCTGAGGCTTTCGTTGTTGCTGTTGATGCCGAATTTGTCGCGGAAGTGGCGCTCGATGCCGCGTTCGTAGCGGATGTCGATGCTTCAGATGCTTTTGTCGTTGCGGTTGACGCAGAACTAGACGCACTTGTCGCAGAAGATGCTGATGCAGTAGCGCTGCTTGCTGAGTTTGTTGCAGACGTAGCGGCGCTCGTCGCGCTTGTCGCGGCGTTCGTTGCAGACGTAGACGCCTCAGACGCTTTAGTTGTCGCCGTACTAGCCTGGGTAGTTGCTGTTGTTGCAGATGTTGCAGCACCCGTTGCGCTTGTTGCTGCGGCGGTAGCCGAAGCGGCTGCTGCCGTGGCTTGGGCAGCGGCTCCCGAAACGTCTATCAATTTTGTCGTGGTTGCTGCGCTGGTAAAAGCGCCCTCGCTACCAAACGTGACACCAGAAGTGGCAACGCCGTCAACGATATAAACATCAGTGTTGGCTACGGTGACAATATCAAGATTGTGGTAGGTGTTTGAGCTTGAGAAAGTACCCCGTGCCTTAAAGAAACTTGTTATATCTACGAAGCTCGTCGAGGCATCTCCGCTACGAACCTGTAATTTTTTACTGGTCTCTTCGTATCGGAACGTCCAAATATCTGTTTTTAAGAGACCGGAGTTACTGCCATCAAAAAGATCGTCCAGCATATCATATAGCTGGCGATTACCAATTTCGGCTGCTTCGAGATAGGTGTCTAAGACGTGTTCTCCAGACTTAGACGATCTAAATCTAATCTGTTCTCCGGTAGGTTGTGTTTCACTCATTTCAAATATCCCATATCGACCATCAACCGCACTAACTTAGTTTTCGTTAAAGCGTATTTGTCGTCTGGTTTGTTTTCGACGGCGGCACGAAGTTCATCAATGTTTGAAACTAAGGCGGCTATGTCGTCTTTGAGAGTGGCGACTTCTTTTTTTACCAGCTCTATTTTCTTCTCGGCTTCTGACATCATCTCGTCATCAGCAGCATCAATATATTGAAGTGTCTTTAATGGTACGTCAGACCGGAGAGCTTCCTTGACTTCCTTGCTCATTAAGCGGCTCCTTGCATTGGAACGAGATTTCCAGCTTCAACGTTGCGTTGGACTTCCTCATTTGGCTGAACCGAAGCACCACGCATTTTTTCCATCATTGCCATTTCCTGAGACGGTGACGGTCCTTGCTGCTGGCGCTCTTCGTCGCTAATACGGAAACGGTCGAGGTCTGTAATACCCATAGCCCTGATTGCTTCTTCCGCAATCATGCCAGCTTTGTATTCCATGTTGAGGCCAGTTTGAGACATGATCTGGAGCATCTGCATCCACGTCTCAGCGTTTCGAGTTGGTTCGATTGGAAGTGTGCCGTCTATCACAAGGTAATCAATCTCACCTTGAAGGTCTTCGGACACACTGTAATCGAGGTAGCCGTCTTCTTGCTTGGCCGAAAGCTGAGTTGGCGTGTTAAGAGGATCGAGCTTGATAGCCCCTTTCATTGTTAGGGCGTCTTGAATGTTTCCAACCATCATTCTGACGAGGGGTCGGACTGTCGTTGCCGACATAATTCGGGCGATCACACCGAGCCGTTGTGAACCGAGTTGCGTAAGTCGCTGTATTTCAGTGGCAGTTCTTACGTCTGGAGTTGGAACGCCCTGCTGCGCGTCTGAGGCAGCGCTTACGCGTTGCTTTAACTCACCCATCGCAGCAATGTCGTTAAAGTGTCCCTTGGTAACATCTGGAACTTGAGCGATAAAAACGCCATCCCCAGGTTTTGTTCCGGGGAGAGTTCGAACAACGCCCCAAGGGTTTCTATCTATTAAGTCTGGAACACTGACTTGTGTCGGGTCAACAAAGATGAGGTTGTTAAGAGCCGCGCTGATGTTATCGATGCGAGACCGCATTAGGTAAGTAGCGATGTCGTGCATCGGCATCATCACATCATAGAGTGATTGGCCGTAAGTTTTATGTGTGTCCTGATAAAGTCCTCCGATAACAACGGGGAACTGTTTGCCATAGGGATTTAATTGAAACCTTATGACAACGTCTTCATCGAGTATTGTGACAAGAAGCCAGACCTGTTCGATGGACGGAATGCCAATCTCATGGCCAGACATCCTGACCCATGCTTAGTCGACTGTCCTCGCATCACCAAGAGTAAAGTATGCATGGTCCGCCCGTTCACGTTGATGTGGTTGGTTTGGATCAATGGAAAGACCCTTGCCTTCTTCTGCGTGAAAACGGTGAGCAGACCAGCCAGCCTTTGCTGGTGCGGTTAGATGTTGGAGGTGTGGGAACTTCTTTAGTTTTGGGTAGAGGCTGCTGTGCTGTAGTGCGTTGTATGAGAGGAAGTCAGAGAAGACGATGAACTGCATATTATCCCAGTCACCCCAGTTAACGCGGGGATCAGGGAAACAACGTCTTGGATCAAAGTTAACGATGGTGTTTTGATTTTGCTTCTGGTCCCAGACGAGTTTAGTCGGGGCAAAACCATAGCGAACACTATCAAGCAACATTTGTGCGAGGCGAGCTTCCCCCGCCGTGCGCCTCATCTGTTGGTGAAGTACTCTTTCCAAGATGAGAGCCGCGTCTCTGCTTTGACGATTAACACCCTCAAGCTGGAACATAGGATTACGGCCACCCAAAGCAGCCATAAGATAGGTAAGAACAGTATCCGAGACAGCGCGTGTGTCAGCGATGACAGCCTTTTCCCTGAAATTTGTCGTATCTGGTGGAACATAGACATCGTGTGCTCTGTCAGCCTCCTTCCAATGTGAATATCGGCCTTTGATTTTGTTGTAAGACATATCGACCATCGACTTAACGTAGTCGACAATACGACGCTCTTGATCTTCAGTGAGGTCAGCGGAAATATCTTCCCATCCCACAAGTCGTTCTGCGAACTCTGAAAGATCAACAACGACCCCGCCCGAATGTGGTAACTCGTAGCGTGAGCCGAGATATTTAGTTTGAACTTCTTCAGCCATGTGAAATTTTTAACCCTTTAAGGGGCTGGTCGTCGTCCCGATCACAATCCCCAGCCATTGAATTTTGGAATTTTCTTAGACACCCTTTCTCGCAAGGATGAACCAAGACTGTCAGTTAAAGAGTTAAGTGATTGAGAAACATCACCAGACAGCTCGAACGCTTCGGGACTTACAGACGTTCGTGACAGGACATCGATTGAAATTGTCATGGCGTCTACTTGGTCGTCATGGATGCCATTGGGGAAAGAAACAGTTTCGTCCATGAAATCATCAAGCCAGCTTGCATTTTCTGGCACAAAGATGCGTCCGCCCTGAATGAGCGGAAGTATTGCGCTGACCCGCGAGACTTTGTCATGGACAACTTTGTACGGAATGATGGCCATGCCACTTTCCCGTTTAAGTTCTTGGATAATGGATTGGCCGGAAGCCTTGTCCTCTATATACATGGCGCGAAGAGCTTTTCCCCGCCACTGATTGTTGATCTGGACTAGACGTTGCTTGAGTTCTGGGAAGTCCCACTTACCGCGTGTGACATTTAGGATGTAGATATCGCCAGTTCTGTCTATTCCGGCGATGACATAACAGGAATAGTCTGCGCTTTCCGTCTTTTTAAAGGCAGTATCTACCCCAATCACCACCGCAACGAAGTTTTCCGGCCTTAAATCTTCAGGATAAAAGCGCCACCACTCCGATTTTATAAGGTTTCCACCCTCGATGTAGGGCATTTGTTGGTAAAGTGAGGCAAATTCGCGGGGGTTTAGGCGCTCTCTGCGCCTTAAATCCTCTATATTAAAGCGTTCTGGCCACAATGCTTGGCCATTTGCATTGCTTTTTGTCTCCTTAATTGCGGGAAAATTGATGTGTTTCCACCTTCCTTCTGCCCAATCCTCGGTAGCAATCAGTCTTCCGGCTAAATCATCGGGGTGCCAGCGGGTTAGAATGATGATTTGCTTGGGTGTTGTGCCGTCTGCTTCTGGCTGAAGGCGAGTAGAAAGGGCTGAAGCGTAGTAATTCCAAGTCTTATTTCGCTGGGTCATGCTCTCGGCGTCTTCACGAGACTTGATTGGGTCGTCCACTATAAGAAGGTTGGCCGGACGACCGGAGGTCGTGCCGCCTACGCCGACACCGTAATAGGCTCCCCCTACTTCTGTGCGCCAGACGTCTGCTGCTCGACTGTCAGTGGAGAGAGTAAAGTTGGGAAACGCTTGATTGAGTATCTTGTCTTCTACTACTGAACGTATTTGGCGCCCGAAGTCTGTAGCCAGTTGAGAGTTATACGAAGACGACATAACAAATCGGTTTGGGTTCTTGGCCATGAAGTAGGAAGGGAACAGGACTGTACCAAAGGTAGACTTAGCGTGGCGCGGCGGCATGGTGATGAGGAGGTTTGAGCAACCAAGAGTTCCTTTCTCCAGGCGGTCAAGAGCATCGATCAATTCAAGTTGAAAATCTGGAAATTCCCATTTGGGATAAAGTAGTTTGCAAAATCCCAGAAAATTTTCTTGTGCGTCGGCAAGTCTTAAAAGGTATTTGGCAGCCTCTTGTTGGGTAAGGTCAGCCATTCTTTGCTTTCATTAATCGAGCGCCGATTAAATCGATAGCAACCGCCCTATCATGGATCGTTCCCGCCATGATCTTTGCGACATGATCCATTACCGCCTCTTGTTTTCGGTGTTCTGGTACGTCTGACAGGTCTAGTTCAGACATTGCCTTACCGAATTGTTCAGGGGTTATTGATGACTTTAGGGCGTCCTTTTGAAGGTTCTTCACTAACATCCGTTATCTCCGTTGCTGTAACTTCAATTCCCGCCGCAATGCGTTCCAGCTCGTCACGCGACAGATCGATGATCTCCTTGTTGTTAATTTCATGTTGGTGGTAGCTGGCAGACAGGTCAGGAACCACTTTCGATAGCAGGGTTCCGAAAACTCGCGCCTGAGTTGGGGACCATTCTCTTGATCCTTCGACAACTTGGTTGGCCCAATCAATCTGGGTCTTCACCATTGTCGCAATTTGACCCCTCAGTTTCGCAGATTGGGCTGGCGAAAGACGGGTTTGCTCCGCTTTTGATAGAGCGGTGGACATATGTTTGGTTGTTTTCTGCTCTTTAGCCATTTTTCTTGCCTTCTGACGGCACTTTATCGAGCAGTTCTGCATCCTTTCGTCGTGAGATGGCTTGCATTCGAACTCCTTTCCGCAGGTTACGCAGGTCTTAGTGTGGTGTTTGTGGGGCATTATCATTAGGACGTTTCACTTTTAGCTACGATTGGTCGTGAGGTAGGGGAGTCGATCCCGCGCGGAAGTCAACGGCGGCGGCACCCCACGCCCCCCCGTGAGGAGCCGCAGGCACACGCGCATTTTCCGAAGGAACTTTTGTTGGTTGCCACCGATTTTTCGATTTCGGTTGAGGCATCTTTACGCTCAGACAGAGGAGATCAACATGAGCACATACACAGGCAAGACCCTCAAGGAAATTTCGCAACTCGTAGCCGAAGGCAACGACATAGCGGACGCCATCATCACGCTGCAAGAGCGGGCCGACGCCAAGCCGGGAACCTACAAGGCGCGGCGTTGCGAGATCGCTATCGAGCAGCTCCAAGACACGGGCGCGTTGGACGTGAAAGCGTGTTTCCAGGGCGCGAAGCAAGAGCCCGCGAAGAAGCCTGCGCCGAAGGCGAAAGCCTCGCCAAAGGCTGACCCGATGGCGGTCGCCGCGAAAGCGATGGCTGACGTGGGTATGGACGCAAGCGCAATCGCTGCGTTCTTGACTGCCGCTTCCAAGAAGTAATTGCGTAGGCGCGGAGGGCTTCGGCCCTTCGCGTTTTTTTTGTGTCCGTATCATGGATTTTCCCATGAAAACAGGCGAATTCAGCACGAATTTGCACACATTCGACACTAACCCATTGAAATTCCACGCTTTCCAACCTGCCTCATGCAGGTTCGAGAGCTTTTTGATGCGATCTTCGAGTTCAAAACGTTTCAGTTTTTTGCTCCGTTCGGTCTTCGACACTATCCGTACACCTATTGCGTCAAATAGTTACACATTACACGTCTTTTTGTCATCCCGTTTGACATCCGACGTCAACTGTACATACACTGTACAACCCTTTAGACAGGAGGTTTGCATGAAAGATACCGAAAAGCGTTGGAAAGATAGCCAGTCGGCTGTCGGTCAGAAGGTCTGCAACGCAACAATCCTAGTGCTCGGCGCTATGGTTTTCGCGCTCATCGCTATCGAGTGGATGGCTGGGTGCGGAGAGGTAACGCACTACGCCAACGGCACTTGGAAGACGAACCAGTGCGTATTCTATGACCGACCCATCAAGACTGGGAGGTGGCAATGACCGTCGATGACACCAAAAAGCGTTGGTGGGCTTGGCACAAGGCCAATCCACACGTCTGGGATTTGTTCGAGCGTTTCACGCTCCAGGCTATCGCGGCTGGCAAACAGCACTCGTCTGCATGGCTCATCATCAATCGTATCCGCTGGGAGAACGAAATCGTCACACGAGGCGGTGAGTTCAAGATCAGCAACGACTTTATCGCCTACTACGCGAGGCTGTTTCACGCATATCACCCACAACACGACGGGTTCTTCCGCACGAAGAGCCTCAAAGACGAAAGGGCTGCGGCATGAAGCCATACCAAACTGAGTTCCGAAAGCGCGTGGATGGGCTCTACAACAAGTGGGAGCAAATACATCCCGG
>Ga0098036_1001066_pt1 | contig 10584 bp, 11 predicted proteins | sample 4_EtaG_FD_77064 | JGI IMG/M metagenome (GOLD analysis project Ga0098036, IMG submission 77064) | Marine viral communities from the Subarctic Pacific Ocean - 4_ETSP_OMZ_AT15127 metaG | ecosystem: Environmental > Aquatic > Marine > Oceanic | place: Pacific Ocean | collected 2015-01-07 | reverse complement strand
ACTTGGTGAAGAAATATATAAACTCATGCACGAAAATAATGAGTGTGGTTTGATGGACGATAGAAAAGATCGAACAATTGCAAAGCCTAACACAAAGGCTGGACAGTCTCTTGCACCAAACAGTGCAGTTTCAACCAAGGAAGAAACTGAACCTGTAAATGAAATCAAGGGAATGTACAATAAAGTTAGAAATGCTGCAAAGGCTGCGGTAGAACGCAGAGATGCAAAGATGCGTGAAGGTCTTCCCAAGAACACACCTTTGGTAAGAAAAGGTCAGGGCACATCACAAGTAGACACTCCTGAAAAATAAAATTAACATTTGACATTCTTTCATAATGATTTATAATATGCATATGCGAAAAACCTATACTCATGTCCAATTAAACGAAGAAATGATATCTCCCACCACGGAATACCAGAATGGTGGGAGATATTATTGTATCGGGAATGAGAAATATCCTAGTGTAACGACGGTGACTGGATGGGAGAAGAGAAACTTCTTTGCAAAATGGCGAAGAGAAAATCCCCTAGAGTCAAAGAGAGTTTTGAGTAGAGGAAACAATCTACACGAAGCAATCGAAAAGTATATAAACAACGAAGAAGATTTCCTCAATGATTGTAATGATAATGTTGTAGAACTATTCAATCAGATGAAACCTATGCTTGATAATATTGATAATGTACATGCACAAGAAGTTGCTCTATGGAGTGGTCTTTTGAAACTTGCTGGTAGAGTCGATTGTGTTGCAGAGTATAAAGGTAAACTCAGCATCATAGACTTCAAAGGTTCTACCAACGCAAAAAGAGAAAAGCAGATAGAAAATTACTTTGCTCAGGCGTGTGCATATGCAATCATGTGGCAAGAGAGATTCAACAAACCAATTGAACAAGTAGTAATTCTCATATCAAATGAAGATGGAATCACACAAGAATTTGCAAGAGATCCAAGAGAGTATGTTCCTACCCTCAAGAAAATGATTGATTTGTACTGGGAAGAAAATACTCAACTGATAAATACCTAGTAGGAGTTGAGTATGTTAGAATTTAATCAGTATTTAACCGAAGCAAATACGCACCTCACGCACATAGAAGATCTAGTCTTTGAAGGTGGTGCAAGAGTCGAAGAGGCAATTGCATTCCTCGAAGAACTACTTGATATGCTGTCGGGTAGTGCAAGTGGAAAGATTAATACTACTGTGAAGTGGGACGGCGCACCTGCAATCATTTGCGGAGTGAATCCAGAGAATGGTAAATTCTTTGTTGGTTCAAAAAGCGTATTTAATAAAACACCAAAAATAAATTATACAAACGCTGACATTCGTAAAAATCATGGTACGAAGGGTGTTGCAAAGAAACTTCAAGTTGCATTGAAGCATCTATCCAAACTTGGTATCAAGGGAATATATCAAGGTGATATGATGTTTGGTCCCGGTGATCTAAAAAGAAAAACAATCGAAGGTGTCAACTATCTTACATTTGCACCAAACACAATTACATACGCAGTTCCAATTACCAGTATGCTCGGTAAAAGAATTTCAAGTGCGAAGATGGGAATTATATTTCACACAGAATATAATGGCAGAAATATGAAATCTCTGTCTGCTTCATTTTCACCAAAAATGAAATCATTGAAGAAGACAAGAGATGTTTGGTTTGATGATGCAACGTACCAAGACACCAGCGGCAACGCAACAATGACATCAAGTGAAACAACCTCATTTGAAAATAAAATAGTATCAATCAAAAGAAAATTAAATACTGTAAAAACATTTTTAGATGAATTAAAGAGCAACAACAAAATCATAGAGAAGATAAATATTTTCGCTAATGCACAGATTCGCAAAGGTGAATCTAAACTTAGCGTCAAAGAATTTATTAACTGGTTGAATGACAAAATGCAATCAGAAATAGATTCAATGAAGTCGGAGTCGGGAAAGGAACGGAAAGAATTATCTAGAAACGAATTCATGGATTATATAAAATCCAAAAGTAAACAAATGGATTCTATGTTCTCTCTCCACTCTGATCTTTCAGCAGCAAAGATTTTTATCATACGAAAGTTAGAATCAGTAAAAAACATGGACAGTTTTATTCAAACACCGAACGGATTCAAAGTAACAAAACCAGAAGGATTCGTTGCAGTCGATAAGATGACAGACAATGCAGTGAAACTTGTAGATAGACTTGAATTTAGTAGAGCGAATTTCAACGCTCCGAAGAATTGGATAAAGGGATAATTATGAAAAAAGAACATGTAAATCAAAGAAACACTTCAACATGGTCAATGATGAATGACAATTCTAGAAGTGTATATAATCGACAAAATTTTATCAATGCACATGGTGGGGAATTTATACATAATTGGGACAAGCATGGTGGAGTATGGCTCTGGAGAGAAACTACAAAAAATGAGCAAGAAAAACAGCAAAGTCCCATAAAAACGGAATACATATTAACGAATTCAGATGGTGAAGAATTTATAGTAGATAATGTAAGTAAGTTTTGCAGGAAAAATGAGTTAAATAAATCAGCACTCTATGAAGTTTTGAAGGGGAACAGATCCCACCACAAAGGCTTCACTATGAGAAGAAAGGATAACTAAAATGGAATTTTTTAGCAGCACATTAGGAACTATATTCTATTCAGTAGTAGTATTTGTAGCAGGAGCATTGATTGGATCCCCACTCTGGAAGTGGGTTTCTGGTAAACTTCCTTGGAATAAATGATTTGTAACTGCTTGACAGCCAAAAACAATACTGGCTTTCAACAGAATTAAATCACTCAAACCAAAGGAGGTGATCCAAAATTAAACGCACTGTTGAAAGCCAGTATTTACTCGGGGGGAAGGAAACTTCCCTCCGATGTTTTTTTATATATATTAGGTATGTATACTACAGGATTATTTTAAATGAAGAAGATTGTATTTACATTCGGTAGGTTCAACCCTCCAACGATTGGTCATAAACTTCTCGCGGACAAAGTGAAGAAGCAAGCGAAAAAGATGGGCGCAGAGTCCCGAGTTTACGCTTCCCCTTCATTTGATAAGAAGAAGAATCCCTTATCATTTGATCAGAAACTAAAAGTAATGAAAAAAGTCTTGCGAGGAACAAACCTAGCAACAGACTCCAGCATTCGAAATCCGTTTCATGCACTCAAGCAATTAAGCGATCAAGGTTACACCGATGTCACGATGGTAGTCGGTTCTGATCGTGTCGCTGAATTTAAAAAACTAATCTCAAGATACATCGGTAAAGATTTCAATTTCGATAAATTTCAAGTTGTTTCGGCTGGTGAAAGAGATCCTGACGCAGAAGGTGTTTCTGGTATGTCCGCTTCGAAGATGAGAGCAGCAGCAGAAAGCGGTAACTTCTCTGCGTTTCGTGTAGGTCTTCCTTCTACTGTTTCTGAGAGAGATGCAAAAAATATATTCAAAACCGTACAAAAAGGTATGGGTGTCAAACCATTCATCAAGGAATCTTGGTTCGACTATGATGAGTTCGTAGAGTTTGCAGAACAATATGAAGAGGAAAATGTCGAAGAAGGTAGGAGAATGTATAAGGCTAAGGTTCAAAGATTCAAAGAACGAGATAGTCTTTCAAGACAACATGCAATTGAAAAATATAGATTGTTGGCTACACACCAAAGAAGAAGAATGAAAGCAAGAGAAGCAGATGTAAAATCTGGTGATAACGCTCTCGAAAGTGTCGAGTCGAATGAAAATGAACTCAATGAAATATCAATGCAAGCACGAAGAAAAATGGCAAGATCAGCAAAAAGAACTGCGAAGAAAAGAGCAAGAGTTCGTGCGATCAAACAAAAGAGAAGAAAAACCAGAGGAGAAATTGAAAAGAAAAGCAGAAAGGCTGCTCGCAATTTCTTCAAAAAGAAAATTATAAAATCCATGAAGTGGGAAAATGTTCCTATCAAGCAAAGAGAGAACATTGAGAAGATTCTTGATAAGAAGAAAACCGCGATCAATAAACTCTCGAAGAGGATGGTTCCAAAGATGCAAAAAGCAGAACAGGAAAGATTGAAGAGATTGAAATCAAAAATGACATCCAATAATCCTCAAAAAGCACAAGAGGATTTAGATGTCGCATTTGAAAAGATGTTGAACGAGGAACCAATTCGAAAAGAGATGAAAAAAGATCGTGAGATGAATCGGGGAACTGGTGCATCTGATCCAAAGGAAAGAGACGCTGCTCGTAAACGTGCAGAGAGAGATACCGCTGGTGAGAAAAAAGACACAGTGGATCGTTCATGGGAAAAATCTAGCAATCCTTGGGATCATGTCATTATCGTTAAAGATGATCGTGATGATGCATATAAATTGGAAATGGCAGATGATTTAAATGTAGAACATCACGATCTAATCGCTGGTCCATCTACATCACCGGACATGAAAAGTAAGGGTAAAGCGACTCTCTCTAAGGTTTCTAACCTAATCAACAGAGGGGAATCATTCACAGAAACAAAAACATCCAAACGATTATTAGATCATATGGATGATATGAAGAGCGAAATGGATAAGGTTGCTCCAGAGGAAGCAGAAGCAGAGGAACCATCAGAACCAGCATCTCCAGAACAAGAACAAATGGAAATGGAACAACAGGCTCAAGAAGAATTTGAAAATGAATTCTTTGTTGGGGATGAAGGTTCTAGAATTCCAAGATCACTTGATCCTAAAAATCTTAGCAAGATAAGAAAAGAAGGACTCGGTAAACAAAGAGATTATGAACAAATTGAACTTCCACAACCAAGGGTAAAGGTTCCCAAGGACGAAGGAAAACAATTAGAATATGCTTTCACTTATGTTGGACTGCAACGAAGTGGAATGTCAGATGAAGACATCGAAGCAAGACTTCAACACACTCCAGAATTGACAGCATTTAATAAAGAAACTCTTGGTAGAGCAAAGGCGGCAATTAAATCAATTGAGGACTCAGGATTTGATCCGTCTCAACTTGCTGGTGCTGCATACAGTGGAGAAACGAATATTGCAGGGATTAAGGGAGGAGAACCTAAGACTGATAATATGATTCTCCTAGAAGATGATGATCCAATGAACGAATGGGCGTTCACCAAAGGTATGTTGGGTGTGAGTATGAAGAAGGATGGAGACATCCAAGCATCATCTGCTCAAGGACCAAGAGCAAGTGCAGATATTAAAATGGGAATTCAAGATGCAATTGAAAAGGGAAACTTTGGAAAGAAAATGTCCAAGTCTCTTGAAAAATTAGTTGATGATCTTGCAGGTATGCCTAGTAAAATTATCTCTCCGACAAATGTAGATAAGGCTTTATCTACTGATAAAAATTACACAGACAAGTCGAAGGTTGGAGATTATAACTATCTCAAACCAGATGTTAAATCTCTCTTTGTTGGTGGTAATCCCGAGAAGGGAATTCGAGACGAAGTGAACGGTGAGATCTGGACACAGAAACTCGGAAAAGATATAAGCAGTAGACTTCAAGAAGAATTTAAATCAAATCCAGAAATGGCAGCAAGTGTTCTCTATGAACAACTAAGTGGACAGAGAACATTCTCTCAGGAAGGAACCGATAGCAGAGCAGCAGCAGATGTTATGGTTACTCCATATGGTATGAAGAGAATAACACCAGAATATTGTCAGAATCTCATTGAGACAAATGCGATCAATGTAAGAGTTTCTCAGAAAGGTTCAGGTGGTGGACTAGGACGAATGACTCTACGAGTAGATGTCAAGGGAGAATCTTCAGGTGCGCCTGCGATCAAGAATGTATCCCAGTTCCTGAGAAATGTTGGGATCAATGAGTGTCGCGGAGCAATGAACAGATTCTTATCTGAGGCTGCCGATGAGACTGGTATAGCAGACACTGATGTTGTAAGAGATGATTTGAAAGATCATGTTGGAGATATTGCTTCGAGTCTCTTCCTACAAAATAATGATGTCACAGTAGAGGGTGATTTGTTTGAACCTTTCGATGAGGAGCAGGACAGCGGAGAACCAAATGTTGTGACTGTTGGTAATAAAACATTCAAAATTCCTGTCATGAAAATGGCAGATGATATCACATATGATTCGAATGCACCAGAAAATAATTCACCTCAGAATTTGGATGTGAAAGAATCAAGAAACTATAGAAAAGAATACGACAACTACCAAGGTAAACCAGATCAAAGAGCAAATAGAAGCAAGAGAGTTCTTGCAAGAAGAAGATTAATGAAACTCGGAAGAGTAGAAAAAGGCGACGGTAGAGATGTTGATCACAAAAACGGAAACCCACAAGATAACTCTGACGAAAACTTGAGAGTAAGAACTGTACGTTCAAACAGAAGCGATAATAAACAAATACGAAAAGAAGAACACGGTGCAGGTGAACAAGGAACGAGTAAACTTTTAAGGAAGTATATAAAAGATACTCCATATGCAAAATTATACAATCTTGATAATGCAAAGAATAAGAAGTAATAAATTCATATCAGGATTGGGAGAATCTTATGGATTGGGACATTATTGGTTGGTTTGAAGTGGGTGTTGCCTTTGCGGCAGTCATGACAGGAATATTTTATTCTGTTCATAAAAAACACAAGAACCATAAAAAAAGAAAACTAGATAACTTCTGGAAAGTCCACACGATCATACACGAATCTCTCACAGAACTGAGAGTTCGAACAAATTGTGCTAGGACTCAAATTGTTCAATTCCATAATGGTGAATATTTTATGGATGGGGTGTCTATGAGAAAATTCTCACTGACTCATGAATCAATCAACAAGGGAGTTTCAAGTGAAGCGGACAAACTGCAAAACCTCCTCATATCTCGATTTCTGCCCCTTGTAGATCTACTGATGGAAGATACTCCTTCTATAATTTTCACAGATGATGTTGAGGATGAGACTTGGAAATCATTCCTACTGTCTGGTAATGTTGAAGCGATGGTAGCACTTCCCCTTCGTCATAAAGGTGATATAACAGGATATGTAATGTCTCAGTGGTGTAGTTTAGAAAAATTAATGGAAGAAGATTCCGAACAAATAGCAAAAGAGTGTGTTTATGCACGAAATCTTCTCCAAATCAATCTGGCACAGCAGTTGCGTGGTAAAGAAGGCTTATAAATAATACATATACAAAGTAATCGGGAGTTTTTATATGTCGAATACAGTTTATCTTCAGGGTATTGGGGACACACCAGCAAAGATGGTATCAGAACTATCTGAAGGTGATGTTTTTGTTAAAAATTATGGATACAAATATAAAGTTCTGGAGTGTTCTTCATTGAGTTCGAACACATACGAATTGACATTTGAATCTTTGAATTCTAGCGATCCGGGATGTAGGTATACCAAACATGTTCGTGGTTCGTCTCTTGTAGGTGTAGAAGAAGATCTTAGACTTCTACAGCAATTACACAAAGCACAAAAAAGAGCGACAGAGAAAAAAAGAAAAGAAGATGAAGAGAAAGAGAAGAAGAGAAAAGTAAATCAAGAAGTTTCTGCAAACAAACAGGTTTCTGGTGAATTTGCATCTTCTGCTTCCGAAGATTCCACTGCTTCTAAGATTCTAACTTTCATGACTGAGAGAAAACTTACCAAAAAAGAAATAAAAGATAGAGATGAAATAGCAGACAGATTACCTTCAAGTGAATTCAAAAAAAGATATTCAAATCCAAATCCTCCAGCAAGAAACTGGAAGGATGTTATGTATGCTGCTGCAACAAACATCGTGAAGGGTAGGAATCGCAAAGAATCCGTTGAACTGGATGAAACAAGGGATAGGGCTGAACTCATTGATCTCATGAACAAAACAGGTGCAAGAGTAGCATCCGATACTAAAACAGACAGAGGAAGAGTTACCCCCAAAACGAATCAAGCGTTACGAATCAAGATGAAAGCAAGAAAAAGACTCGGACTTCCCGTTGAATCCGTTGAACTGGATGAACTCAAGACACCGACATATAAATCTTATAAAAGAAAAGCAGAGAAACAAGAAACGGATCTGTTAAAGAAAGGCTACTTTGATTTGAGTCCCGAAGAAAGAACGAAGGCGGACAAGAGAAGAGAAGGAGCCAATAAAGCAAACGAATTGATTCTGAGACGCCGTGAAGGTGAACATAGAGATCCTCCAAGACCGGGTAGGGAAGTAAAGGAAGCAATCGCTGATGGGAAACCAAAGTCCAAGGCTGTTAGAAGAATGGATGTTGCCACATCAAGTCTGGACAGAATGTTTCGAAACAAGAAACTAAATCCTCCCGGATCGGCTAGAGCAAAACAAAGAGTTAACAGTGCTGCCTTCAGTATTAAAATGGGCAGAAATCCCGAAGAGATGAAACAATCACCTTATCATACAACACAAGATGTAAGATCAGCACAACAATTCTTGAAAAAAGTAAAAGAAGATATAAATCCTAAACTAAAATCTTTTGATCTGTCTGGTACGGGGGTAGATACTCCCAGTATAAATAATAAGGTATACGGAACTGAAGGTATCAAGAGAGGTGATGGTAGAACATCCACCACTGGAAAAGATAAAAAAACAGGTTACGAGGATCCCCTAAAGGGATATCCCTATAACAAATAAGGACAACACTCATGAAAAAGTATAAAGAATTAACAGCATTCCTAGCAGAAATGGGTCCAGAAAACACTGAAGTTGGTGGTGGAGATGCACAGTCTGCACATAGCCATTATGGTGTTCATCGCATAGAAAATCCAGAGCAACTTGGCAGGATAAATGCCTTTCTCGATGCAATGACACAGAGAGAGTTTCTTGATCCAAAGGCTGCTATAGTTCAGATGAGATGGAAAATGAATCAGGCTGGTTTAGATTTCGATTTTACTGGAAAAGAACCGATGACTGAGGGTAGTAAGGATTTCCATATCACTCGTTATGGTGGAACCTTTGGCAAGAGTCCAACAACACCCCACGACGAATTTGAACGAACAGATGGAATATCTGAATTCAATAATGGAAAAGGTTTAGCATTGAGAGTAACTGTCGAACAAGCAAAAACCGGAATGTATAACATAGATGCTTCTATTATTCCCTCTGAAGGAAAATCAGATAAACCAATCAGTCTCTAATTTGAATACTATATTATGTTTGATGTTTTAGATAAAAACAACTTTTTACTTTATGCAATGAAGATGTACGACAACCCCGGTTGTACACATGTTGATGAATTCCATGAAGACTTGAACAGAATAAAGTATGTAAAGAGATTGTTGGGAAAATTTGAGACAAAAGGTTTACTAAGAGAAAGGTTGATATTAAATCACATCATAATATTAGGAAATGTGTTTGGAATGGAAGCGAGTTGTAGAATACTATTCTACAAAATAGAAGATAAATACCATTCTAGTTTAAAATCATTTCTACATTATCTTCAATATCTTCCTTCTGCATTAAATGAAATAGATCTTAATTTAATACCGCTAGATCATAGAGTATTAAAAGCATTAGAGGAACTGTAAAAATGGCTCAATCGGGAATGAAAGAACTGAATAAAATTGTTAATGCCTTTACAGTCTATAAATTTATACAAAGCATCATAACACCCTTCAATGCAATGCCTGCCTATAAATTAGGAATCATTGATGCAAAGGGAAACTTTCTTAAAAAGCAAGAGGATCTAAAAACAGACGCTGAGAAAAAAGCGTCAAGTATGTTTGCTCGTCTGATTATAAACTTGAAAAAGATAATCGCTAAAGTCCCAGATCCGAAAATGAAAGCCCAACTCAAAACTCTACCCACTGCAATATTTCTGGTAAAGGAAGAACTGGACGAACTTGGAGTGGAAATATCCAGTATAGAAGAATCCGTCGTTCAGGTTCTTGAAGAAAATGGAATTGAGATTCAAAATGAAATGTTGAATGAATCATTCCAATCAAAAAATGTATTAGAACCCGGAAACTATAAGACAATAAATGAAGATGAATTTGAAGTAAAAATATCAACAAAAGCAGTTGATTATATTCTTGGTGTGCCTATTTTTGAAATAAATAATTCTATAGTATCTCACTCAGAAATCATACCACCAGAATAAGGAATTATTACATGGCTTGTAGTCGTTGCAACAAGGGAAAGAAAATAAAGAAAACCAGCAGCAGAATAGATCAAAAACCCAAAGTGATAATACCTAAAAAATCATGCAGCACACCAATAAAAAGAAGTAATGTAGTAACCGCAAAAAGAGAAGAAAAGATCACTCTCAGGAGAAAATAATGAAAGATTTCAGTCACTTCAAACAAGAATTATTAGAAACCATTGCTAATTCTATGGGCGGTAATTTTGCAACCGGACAGGTTGGTGATGCTGGAAATCTTGCAGGCTATAGTCCCGTAATGCCTATGAGTAAAAAACCTAAAAAGAGAGATAAGTTTGCAGGATGTGAAGTGTTTAAGTTGAATTCTGAAGAATATAATAAATGCATCAACGGTAGAATGAAGTATGAGAGATGGAGCAAGAAGTTGAACATGGAAGACTTCGATAACCAAGAGATTAGAAAATATGCTCATAGTAATCCCGGTAAACCTATCATTGTTATGGATGAGAATACAGGTGTCATGAGTTACCTTATTCCCAAGAAGTGACGGAGAAATATT
>Ga0098036_1001058_pt1 | contig 10604 bp, 6 predicted proteins | sample 4_EtaG_FD_77064 | JGI IMG/M metagenome (GOLD analysis project Ga0098036, IMG submission 77064) | Marine viral communities from the Subarctic Pacific Ocean - 4_ETSP_OMZ_AT15127 metaG | ecosystem: Environmental > Aquatic > Marine > Oceanic | place: Pacific Ocean | collected 2015-01-07 | reverse complement strand
TACAGTTTTATAAAGACTTAGGCTATAACAAAAGACTTTCTCGTAAGTCAAGATCAGAAATCAGTAAAGGATTTTTACAAGATATAGCTAGATATAGAAACAAAGATGGTAAGTTCGATGCGTCATTAATACCTGATAATAATTCTCGTAAAGCTGCGTTAACAAAACATGGTGAAGCTATACAGAGATTAGGAGATCAACTACATAAAGATCAAGTCGCAGTAGGTGCTGAGCTTGGTTACTTACCTGATTATCTATTTAGATATAAGACACTAAACAAAAGATCTGTGTATAAGAATCAAGGTAAGTTTCAAAAGTTATTAAGAGATGAGTACGGTTACAGTGCAGCTGATGCTAAGAAATTAACTGATGAGATAATAGATAATAACGAAGCGTATGACATTAGTGATGCTGAAGACTTTAGTGTTACTCGTGGTGGTATAATACCTAACTCTCATAAGAAAAGATCTTTACATATGTCTGAGAATAGTAAGTTTGATGAGTTTATGGAGACGGATATCTTTGCTAACATTAGCCATGCTGCTAAGCAGGCTGCTAGATTTGCAGCTCATAGAAAGTTTATAGGTAAAGACAGTGCAGTTATAAATCAGTTGTTACACGAAGCAGAACACGTTGATGGTATATCTAAAGAAGAAGTAGATAAGATCGCATACAATGTAAAGAATATATTAGATGCAGACTCAGGTAACTATCACAGGCCTAATACAGAAATGGGTAAGATGTTACAAAGGTTACAAAGAAACTTTTTAATGTTAAGTACATTTGCTAGTTTACCTATGGCGGCTATATCTTCTACAGTAGAGTTAGGTCTTGTTACAAAGGGTTTAACTGCTGATGAGATATTTAGTACTAAGAAAGATGGTAACGGTAATTCAGTAGGACTTAGAGGTATTGGCCGCGAGCTTGGTAAAGCTATGTGGGATGGAACTAAAGAAGTAACTGACTTAACTACACAACGTACATCTAAAGATACGTACTCACCTGGTCAACAGATTAATAGAGAACTTGGATTATATGAGTGGCAAGTTGGTGCAGCACAAGTTACAGGTGTTAGTGAGACTAACGCAGCTCAACAGTTTTTCTTTGAAGCATTCTTTAAATGGAATGGTTTAACAGGTATAACAAACTTAACAAGAGCTATGAGAGCTTCTATGTTTGGAGACTTCTTATATAATAGAGCATCAGAAATAAGAGCTCATCGTATGAGTGGTGATCCTAAAACTAGATCTGTTCAAGAAGCTGAAGCACAACTACGAGACTTAGGTTTACGAGTTGATGGTGTTGATAATATTATTGATTTAATATTTGATTCAGAGTTAATTACAGCAGGTGTAGATTTTATAGGTCCTTCACAGGTATCTACAGGTCCAGGTAATCTTCAAGCTAAGACTGAAATAATGCAGAAGCAATTGCGTGAAGCTACGTATACTTTTATTAGAGAAGCAGCGGCATTACCTGATGCAGCTAACAGACCTTTAATTTATCAAGATCCTAGGTTTGCTTTGTTCTTCCAGTTTCAAGGTTTTATAGCTACGTTTACAGCTAACCACATACCTAAACTGTGGGGAGAATATGTTAAGCGTGGTACTCCAGCATTAAAGTATAATGCATTTGCTACTATGGCAACTATGATTATGCTAAGCTTTGCTTCACAGTATATAAAAGATATTCTTAAGTATGGTGGTAAGTCTCCTTACTTAGATGACTCAGAGTATATTGAGAGAGGTATAAGATCTTCTGGATTACTTGGTACAACTGAAAGAATAATAGATCAGTTCATGCCTTTGTATGAGCAACGATCTAGTGATACAACAAGTTGGATATTTAATAGTGCAGCTAGTGAAGCGCCTGCTATAGGTTATGGTAAGCGTGTAGCACGAGCTGCTGGTAAGTTTGTAAGAGGAGACGTAGGAGAAGGCGTAAGATTAGGTATGAAAGTCACACCAGTCTTAGGACCTTTCAATCAAATAGGTACGCAAGCAGGAGAGTTTGCGGACAGATGGAACTTTAAAAGTACAGGATAAATAGTATGGCATTACCAATAACGACGGGTCGAGGATCTATAGCTTCGGGCGGAGACGCAGTTGAAAACCAATTAAATATGTTAAAGCGAGCAACAGTATCTGATGATGATATTGTTAACTCACCAGATAATCAAGCTATGTCTGCTGCTCTTACAGCAGCGTTAGAGGCAGAAGCTACTGGATCAAGTGAGGTAGGTCAACGACCACCTGCTATTACGGTAGAAGATACCAGAGAACGTGGTCCATTTATTAATGAAGGTGAACCAGATGTCTTAAGCATGGCTGAACGTAGCTCATCTCAAGAACCTCAAAGGTTTGCTCCACTAGGAAACAAGTATTATCCTATAAAACCTGATAGTAAGTCTGCATCTAATGGAGGCTTTGATGAAAGACTTAAACGTGCACAGGTTAAATTAGCAAATGGTGAGTATATACTTGGTGTTACTCCTACTAATTTAAATAATCCTGCAGCAACTTCTATGTTGACTGAAGCAGGAGCGACAGCTAAATACAGAAATAATCCTGATGGAACTCGTACAGTTATAAGAGAACCAACTACAGTTGATGTTGCTACACAACAAGAAGCAGCAAATATAAATCAGTCAGATTCAGGTTCTATAGTAAATGCTGTTATGAAAGCAGGTGCCTTAGAGTTTAATAGAGATTTAAATAAGCAAGTACCTAATGATATGTACAATAGAATAGGCTTAGCTGTTACTGAAAATGCATTAGCAGATTTAAGTTATCTTGAAGATTTTGAAGGTGAGTTTGAAATAGATGAGCTTACAGGTAAGCCTAGATCTGAGACTAAAAGAATATCACCTATTGAACAGAGAAAAATAGAAAAAGCTAGAGAGTTAGAAGGTAAAGATATTACTATTGCTAAAGGTAATGGTGCGTTAGGTAATCAGATACATAAAGAATATCAGCGTATGGTACCTGAAGCTAACAAAACTAATTTAACTAGAAAAGAAGCTGAAACATTAGGTGGTGCTTTTAAAGAGTTATATGCGAACTTAAATCCTGATATGATTACAAGACTTGACGGTGCGTATAATGAAGTTACTGGTAAGAAAGATCAATCAACGTTTCAGTTAAGTGAAGCCGGTCGACTTAACTTGATACAAGGTAAAGAGCGAAGAGCTTCTATATTTAGTAAACAACCTATAAAACCTTTTTCTGCTCCGCAACCAGGTGGTACTATAGATGAGGGTGACATAGCATCTTTTACTAAAGTAGTACTAGGTAATTTAGGTCAGAAAGAAAGTGAGCTTACTTTAAAAGCTATGAAGAATGCTAGTACAGTTGCTCATATTGTAGACAAAAGACGTGGTAAGATAATGATGGCTACATTGTTAGGTCATCTGCAAGCTGCTGATGCTACTACTTGGGAATCTGAAATACATGGTATGGGTGAGACTAAGTCTAATGAGTTTAAATCTAAAGAAGCTGCAGAAGTTGCTGAACTTCAGAAACAAGGTTATCAATTTAATAGTGCAGCGCGAGCATGGCAGAAACAAGGTGAGTTAGATATTCCAGAGTCTATGGTATATAATGCTGATAGAGTTATGGAAAGTATTACTATGAGTTATGCTCAGCAAGTTAGTGCTATTGCAGATGCTAGAAATCAAGCAAACTATTTATCTTATTCTATGTTAGCATACAACTATAGAATACTACCGCAGCAAACTTATTTTAATCCTGTTACATCTAAGATAACTAGGTTTGTAACACGCGGAGCTAAAGCAGCATTTGTTAATAGAAGAGGAGATCAAGTAGATCAAAACTTAAGACAGATGTATGCGGCTATGTTAGTAGATGGAGCTGATGGCTTACTACCTTCTGCAAGAGAACGCGCTTTACAAGCTGCAAGTGCAGAACTAAAGAAAGATGGAGACGTATTAAGATCTTTACAGAATGTAAGTGATGCAGACTATGACGCAGTATCAGATGCTATCGCTGCAAAGATACCTTTAGATAGTCCTGATTTTCCAGCAGAAGCTATGGCTAGAGTACAAAGTTCTATGAACTTAGATCCTACACTACACGCTGATTTAATAGCTAAGATAAAAGATAAAGGCCAAGATGGATTAATGTACATTGATGGGTTAATTGACTACGCTAATTACGTAGACGCAATGACAGATAACAAACCTTTCCATACATACTTTAACGCTTACATAGATGGTAAGACAAATGGTATAGCATCTAATGGTGTACAGATGGGTAGTGAAGAGACTGCTTTACGTACAGGTGTTATACGACGAGGCGTAGATAAACTATTAGATGAAGGAGATGTAAGAGATCAGTTACAAGATCTTGCTGTTGCTTCTTTAAATGATGGTTGGCCTGATATAAACTTTGATCCTGCCGATGGAGCAACTGCAATCGATCATCTTAATACCGTTGCAGCAGAGTTATATTCTTATAGACAATTAAACAAAGATACAACTATGACTTATGGTTATGGTATGGAACTGTTTAGTTTTTGGGTTAACTTTAGAGATGCTATTAACCTTAAACTACAAGAAGCAAACCCAGCTTTTGTAGAAAGCTATGCATATATTATGCAGAATAAAAAGCTAGGATTTAATAATAATGTAGATGAGTTAGCTAAAGCTTTGAACTCAAAATATTCTGAGTCGTTAGTTGAGGTTATGTCTGTAGATGCTATTGCTTCTAGATCTTTAACACGTGCGTCATCAGGTATGTTTGCAGTTCTAAATGAGATACAAGTTATTGATGGGCCTGGTGGTATAGGTAAGCTAGCATTTGGTAGAGCTGTATCAGAAGGTGCAGAGACAGCAGATAAAACTACATATACTATATATGATAAGAGCGGTAAGGGTAAACAACGTACAGTTACACATTACAAAAAGCGTATGACTTCGTCAGCACCATTAGTTACAGCAAAAGGTTCTGAACCAGGAAGACATTCGTATGGTGGTGCTTTACCTGGACCTATACAATCTTTAGATGCTGTGACAGTTGTTAAGACTTACACAGGTAAATCATGGAATGATATATCTAATGCCGGAAAAGGTAGCCCGTATATGTTTACTATATATGATGCGTTTAAAATGGATGCAAACAATTATGATTTAGTATTAGGAGAAGTTAATAAGAACTGGATGAAGGAATGTATAAACTATTCTTACTTGCAGGCTTATAAAGATTCTACTCTACAACTTATGAAACGCTATGAGAAAAATAAAGCTGCAGTTCTTAAAGAGAAAGGCAATGATATTATATCAGACATAGATGGTTTGTATATGAAGTATATGTTAGAAGATCATACAGGTACAACAACTGAAGATGGTAAGAAGAAAACTTATAGTGGTACTCAACTTGCTAGAAGACTAGGTAAGATGGCGCCTCATGATGAATCAAGCTTTGGTTTACAAGCAAAAGTATGGGTCGATAGTATGAGAAACGCTATGCAAAAAGTAGGATATACTTATGATCCGCAGAATCCTAACTGGCAACCATCACCTAACATAACGTACAGACAGTACTATGCTTTTGTAGATGAGTTCTATAAACAGTTAGATTTTAGAAACCAAATAACTAAAATGATAATAAAAACAAATAATAAGAAACAGAAGTTAATGCAGAAACTTAGATCAGAAGGATACAAACATCGCAATCGTGATGGCTCGTATACAATGATACCATTACAATACTTCTCTCATTAATTAAAAAATAAACCCCAATAGAAATCCGTATGGAAATCTATTGGGGTTTTTTATTAAAGCAATCCGTTTTTAGCGTACAGTTCTTTCAGTCCTCGTGCTGCTATGTTCTTGTTATTGGTTGCTTCTTCTTCTGTTTGACCTGCTTCTATATTCTGATTGTATACAATGTCTAACATCATTTCGTTAATCTTCGGTGTATATAATGCATCTTCTGGTATCTGCGGATACTGTTCTTGTAGTTCTTTATCATCTACATCAGCGCCTCGCAGTGCCAGATAGTTATAACTTCTAGGCATTTAGCTCCTCCTTAAGCAAAGAAATAGTCAGAATCTTCTATGTCATTTATATTTAGACTACCTAATTCTGGTTGTTCAACATCTATTCCTTCTTTATCTGTTATTAGTTCTCCTTCAATATAGTTGTAGAAGTTATCTACATCATACATATCTATGAATTTACGTTTAGTGTGAGCGAGTAATAACTCTACATCACACGCGTGAGTTGAGAAGCTATCGTGTACAGCACCGAACTCTCCGTTCCAGTCGTCTATAACTAATGCCATATGACTGGCATCCATAGAGTGTACAAAGTTAGGAGATATTCCTGTCATAAATCCTCTTATATCAGGAAGTTTAGTTGCTACTTGTGCACAGTGTTGTACTGCTCCTCGTTTATTATAAGTTGTATACCCACTGATAGTACCTTTAGCTTTACGCCGCTGCATCTGAAAGTTAGTATACTCTACAGGAAAACCTGATGGTGTAGTCCAGCATAGTTTATCCTCACCGTTACCATAAATCTTTCTTGATTCGTATGAGTTTATAAACTGTACTAGCTTACTTAGTTCCTGTAGTTCTTCATCTGTCTTATCTTTCTGTACATAAAGTTCTTTCTGCCTAGTAATAACATCAGTGTATTCTTTACCAGCAGGCTCTCCATCAGGAGAAAACTTCTTGTACTTTCCTATTTCAAATGAAGCTAGTTGTTGCAAGTACGCCATAGTATTTAATGGACCTGGACATACTTTATCTATAGCTTTGATTAGAATCTTTGCAAACTTGTTACAATCATCTTGAGTAATACCGTATGTAGTATGGTAGTCCTCTGCTTTACAATCAAAGAACATGTTCTCAGCTATCTTACCTGCACCTGCAGAGTAAGCTCGCGTCATAGATCCACGTTTAGTTATGCCTTTACGAATATGTTTCATCGGCATTGAGTTTAATATAGAACATAATCGTTCGTCTTTAGTTAAGCTGATTAGTTCTTTAGCTGTCTGTACATAGAAGTCTTTAGGTATTTCAATAGGAATTAAACCAACAAGATCTCCTGTCTGTACGTCCTTAGATATAGAACCAAGGTGTTGCCAGCCATTGTTACTACCATCAATAGGTATAGGTAAGTGGGTCATATGAAGTCTATGATCTTTCTTAGCTTCATGATAGTCATACCATTCAATACAACATGCTAAGAATGATACAGTCTTTTCACAAGGTACAAAAGAAGCAGCTTGCCCTAAGTCTACAATCCAATCCATGTTATTGTTTACCCAGTTAACTCTATCTTCTAGCGTCATCTTGTCTACAGAGATATCCTCTAATCCTTCTGATTCAAGATACAATTTATAATCTTGCTCAACCCAATCAGGTATCTCATCTATCTTATAGCTTTCATTATAGCTAACAGCAGTATGAACTGCTAACCAGAATAACCCAGCGTCTGTCATCGGTTTACCACGTGCAAACTTAAGCATACCACGAGATAAGTCTGAGCCTTGAAAGTTTAAGAAAGGTTCTATGTAATAGGTTCTACCACGATAGTCAGCATCAACGTACTGATAGAATACATCTTCTTCTTTCAGTAGCTTTGCCTTAGACATAATGAACTTCCATTCCATAGCTTTACTACGCCGCTTCATTTCTTTAGCATCGTTATCTTTATAAGGTTCTTCTTGTAAGAAGTTACCTTTGTTATCTATTAGTGCATCATATATTCTTCTGTTGATACGCCAACCAGTTTTCTGTAGCTTATTCATTGCATTGATGTATGGTTGACTGAGATCTAACTTATCGTCTTTAAGTTTATTCTTTATAACTAAGTGACGATCACGCTGCACCATAGAAGTAATAGACTTTGGTATCGTAGTAATCGTAGCTGTTAGATTAATACGAGTAGTTGCTTCATGTAAGTCAGCAAGCTCAATCCACTTAGGTGTAGCAGATATTATGTGGCTGCTGTCTCTTATTCTTGGGTAATATAAATCTATATAACCGCAATTGTAAAATGCTTCAACAAACAAATCACCTAGCCTTAGCTCCATAGACCATGGTACTTTATCTCGTTTAAGTATACGGTGTATGTGCTGTCCGATTTTAAATGATGTGTTAGTCAGCTGTGATGTTCCTGCTGGACTATCACTAGTGTCTTTTGTAAATAGTATCTGTATTGTCTGCAATGCGATGTTCACAAACATATCCATATCTTCTTCGTATGTTTTATGTAACTTTAAAAGTACACCACCAGAGTTAGCTTTCGGATTGTTTACGTTTATCCTCTCGACTTTCTCTAATAGGTACTTGGTCACCTGATCTATAGGTTTTGACATCCAGTCCTCTTTCTTTTAAAAATTGTAGCGCGTAGCTATCATACGTCTCGTCGTATACTACTCTAATAATCCCTGCTTGTAGTATAAGTTTAGCACATTCCATACAGGGTGAATGTGTAGTATATATCGTAGCTCCTTCAGAGCTGCCACCTGTTTTAGCTAACTTCATAAGTGCGTTAGCTTCTGAGTGGATAACCTCAGGTCTAGTAATACCATCAGAATGTCTTGTGTGATTACACATACCTGTTGGCATACCATTAAACCCTTGTGAAAGCACCTGTCCATTACGGACTATGATGCTTCCAACTTTTATTTCATTGTCAAACGATAGCTGACTAAACACGTGAGCTACCGTTAAGTATATCTTATCATAACGTTCCTGTTTCAAACGCAAAGTCTCCTACTTTAGATAGTCTTGTAGTATTAATATCATAAGTTGCAGCACCAGCATTACCTGTTAGACCTGTAAATCTAGACTTTAATACTCTAAACATTATTGTGTTACGTTCTAATTCATCATCAGCTACTAGGTTTCTGGCAAAACTAATTATATCAAATGATATTTGCTTAATAGAACCTGAGCCTTTGATGTCATCGATAGAAGCAAGCTTACCTTCTTCGAAACTTCTTGTACCACCTTGAGCTTTACGTAAGTGAGAGATTAAGCCGAGCCATACGTTATGTTTCTTTACTACCTTAAGTAAATCAGACATCATCTTATCTACAGCTTCATTACCTGATAAACCTTCTGTACCTTCTGATACAGCAATAGTGATATGGTCTAGAACTAGGTACTTACAACCCATCAATGCCATATATTCTATCTTATCTATAAGACTTGAATCACCAACAGAACCTTGATGATCGAGTAGTACTAACCTTTCATCACCAAAGACAGCATCAAAGCCTGCTCTTAATTCTTTATCAGTCAAAGGAGGTGGATCCATTACAGGCCTACGTAGTTGCATTGATATAAACTTCTCTGCAGTATCACCTACTGATTCTTCAAGAGATATAAGACCTATCTTATCATCAGTCTTTTCTAGTAAATCAAGTACAATCTCTTTGATTACAGTTGATTTACCTGAGCCTGTACCTGATGTGAATAAAGTAATCTCACCTTGTCTAATACCTTTAAGTTTATCGTTAAGACCTGATAAACATGAAGGGTATGGTACAGATTCTGTGTTCTGTCTAGCTTTAAACTCAGCCCAGATATCTTCACCTACTACTATACCTGCAGGAGACCATGTCTGTGCATCCCAGATGGCTCGTAGTATGGCGTTAGCACCGTACTTTTGTAGTGATTCACAAGGATCTTTACCTCTGAGAGAGGCGATCTTAACCTTGCCTGCACCTATGATCTTAGCGCATAGCTCTAGTGATTTCTTACCTGCTTCATCATTGTCTAGCATAAGTATAACTGATTCAAACTTATTAACCCATTCTCTCTGATCAAGCAGAGCACGAGTTCCTGTTGCAGATGGCAACGAAACTACAGGAAATATTCTATCTTTATAGTGAGACATGAATGCTTCAGCTACAGCCATACAGTCTAACTCACCTTCAGTTATTACTAAAGTCTTTGAGCCTACTGCTTGAGCTTGGCCGAATAATTCTGTCTTCTTAAAGTCACCGTGTGTACGGAAATCTTTAGGTAATATTCTTTCTTTGTATGCTACCACTTGTCCGTCTTTAGTATACGGATAGAAGTGTGAAGCAGGTTTACCTTCTGAATCAACAGACATCTTCACATTGAAGTAGTCTACAACCTTCTGTGATATCTTACGTGAAGTTATAGGGTAACTCTTGTATGAAGCTATGTCTTCAACAAACGTAAACGCTGATTCATTATCTTCTTCTATTACATCTTTCATATTATAGTCTTTCTTTTTAGTTGAGTATTGGCATGAGAAGCAGTAAGCTCCATCATCATATATTGTGTACGCGTCCGATGAATTGCAGTGCGGACATGCTGTTTGTACATAAGCCATTCAGTTCCATCTTTCTTCTCTGTGTAATCTTCTTACTCGTCTTTCTTTAGACGCTTTAAGTTTATTACTAATCCTCTTTTGTTTCTTTGATTTAATATTATTATATTCTTCAAGCTCCGTTATGGGAGGCAACTCTAATCCTGAGAAACTCTTCTCCCTTGCTAACGATTTCTTTGTGTAGTTCGACATAGTATACCTTGTTATCATTAAACTCTTCAAAGATACCTTGATACGTATCTAAGATAGGTTTTATTACGTTATCAAT
>Ga0098036_1001052_pt1 | contig 10662 bp, 24 predicted proteins | sample 4_EtaG_FD_77064 | JGI IMG/M metagenome (GOLD analysis project Ga0098036, IMG submission 77064) | Marine viral communities from the Subarctic Pacific Ocean - 4_ETSP_OMZ_AT15127 metaG | ecosystem: Environmental > Aquatic > Marine > Oceanic | place: Pacific Ocean | collected 2015-01-07 | reverse complement strand
TTACTGGTCCACCTGCAGGAAATAATTCCTGAGAAGCTTTAGATTGAAACTTCACTGCTGACTCTATTAAGAGTGGATGAACTGCAGTACATGCACCTTCAAATGGTTCTGAAGTTTCTTTTAGTTTTAGTCCTAGTAAATCAAAACCTCTTTGGAAAGTTTCTTCCCATTCTTGTCTTGATTCTTTATCTGATTCGTACTTATCATAAACGTCTGCACCAATCTCTTGTAATCGTTCTTCATCAATAGTTGGAACTAAATTATCATAGTGACCTCCTGGCATACCTTCTTCAGGCATAATAGCAGGATTACCCATTAGGTCAACTACTGCTGACCCATCTTCCATCATTGCCACACTTTCATCAGGAAGAGGTTCGTTAACTATTTCTTCAACTAGTTTTTCTTCTTCGTCTAACTCTGGTACTTTATCAAATGGATTTTTTTCAGTTGGCATTATATAGTCCTTTGTGTGTTATAATTATATGTATTCTTTTCAATCATTCCCCCTGATTTTGCAAAAATTCTTTTACCTTTAGGTGTATCTACAGCTAAACTTTTTAATTGACTTATGGTTGGTTTTCTAACACCTTTAGCTAAACCATCTCGCCTACTTGAACAATCTCTTCAGCTTCTAAAATTGGTTGACCTGTTTTCTTATTAAAAAAAGAACCACCTCTATCAGGATTAAAACCTATCTCTGTCCATTCATCACTATTTCTAACTCTTTTAGCATAATCAACAACATTTGAAGGCTTTACATCTTGAATAGCTCCATCTATTGTAGCATAAGGTGATTTTTCTCCATGAGATATTTCACCAGTTTTTTTACTTATTTTTTCTGATGCTGTCTTTATAGATTTTTTTGAAGAAGGTTTTAATTGAACTAAATTTCTTGTTCCATCTTTATTTAAAGTTCCTTTTAAATATGCTGCTGGAATATGTCCTATTGTTTTACCTGAAGGTTCATGAACAGTAGGTACAAAAACTCTATGTTTTTTATAAGCAGGTATATCTAAACGCAAACCAACAGGTTGGTCTTGATAAATATTTTTAGTTAATCCTATTATCTTATCTTTTTTACCTTCGTCTAATGCTTTATACATTAATAAATCACTAGTCTCTTCTGGAACTTCTTCAAAAACAGTTCGTGGCATTTTTTCATCACGTATTTTTCTAAACTCTTTAGAAGTTATCTCACCTCTTTTTAATTGTTCTGCTGCAGTTCTAACTTCTACTGGAGACCTCATTTCAATATCTTTACCCTTACCACCTGTTAACTTTAAAATATTTTCTTCTGGTGTATCATATTTCTGTGATAAAGCAGATAAACCACTTTTTGTTTCGTCAACCTTAGAGATAGGAGCCATATCAATACCTTCTCTAGCATATGCTCTATTAATAGGTTTGTTAATTAAGTTTTCACCTAATTCACTAACAGGCTTTTTTCTAAGCGACATCATTTTTAATAAATTAAATAATCCTCTGGGTAACATAATTTTCTTTCACAGTTATTAATTTTATATTATATACTTAAAACTTCCAGTATGCAACCCTTTTTTTTCTTTCATAACCTTCTTCATAGTCAGGGTCATCTGGATGAACTAAGTTCCAAGATTCTTTCATGTAATGTATTGCCATAGTCATTGCGTCTACTTGGTCATCATGTCGTGCATTAGGAAACGTAATCATCTCACTGTACAATGAATCACTCCAGTCGTGTCCTTTTGGTAGCATTACTCTACCTGCTTCCATCATTGGTGTTGCTGCGTACACTCTGGCAGTCTTGTCCCTATCAGGGATATAGTCCAACACAGGTAGACCTGCCCTACGCATATCCTGTATCAGAGATTGACCACTTGCCTTTTTTTCAATTATGCACACATCTGGCTGATGAAACTCATACAGTTCTTGAGCCTTTGCCCTTAGAGTGGGATAGTCAAACCTACCACGTTCATTACCTAGTAATATAAGTTTTGATACCCAGTTCTCAGCTCCACGTGAATCTACTTCCATCTCTTCAAAGATACCCCACGTTTGAATGACACTATAGTCAGCAGTTGTTTTGGTGGAAAAGGCAGTGTCATATGTTTGAATGATATAACTACATGCAGGTGGTTCTTCATACTCCCACCATTTAACCCATTTCTTTTTAATCAGACCTCCCTCATCAGGGACAGGGTTTTGCATGTACAATGATTCCCAATAACGTGAACCATTACTTGCCTTTATTTCCTCTTCATCATTTTTCAATATTGAAGTAGGCTTCCACTCAGGAAAGTATGAAGAGCCTTCTGGGAGACCCAATAACTTACTTGACGATTCGTCTACCCAGGCAGGAATCTTTATTACTTCCCATTTGTTTTGTAATTCAACTTGTGATTCTTGTCGTAGTAACCACCCACATAAATCGTCCTCATGATAACGTGTATTGATAATGACAATTGAACCATTAGGCATGATACGAGTTCTTAAACCTGAAGGGTACCATTCCTTTACATATCGTCTACCAGTTTCACTAAAGGAGTCCTCTTCAGACATTACGTCATCTAGTATGGCAATGTGTGCACCACGACCTGCAATCTGACTTCTAACACCTGCTGCGTAATATGTACCACCTTGATTTGTTTTCCATTTACCTGCTGCCCTTACGTCACTACGTAAAGTAACAGTTGGAAAGACAGTGTTGAACAAATCATAATTAACCAAGTCTCGCACACTTCTACCAAAGTCTGAAGCCAGTTGGTCTGAGTGTGAGACAGTCAGTATCTCACTTTGTGGATGCTTACCTATGTACCATGCAGGAAATAACTTTGAACAAATTACTGACTTGGAAGAACGTGGAGGAAGAAACACCATCAGTCTTTTTATTTCTCCACTTTCAACCTTTTGTAATCTATCAGCTATGACATGTATATGTTTACCCATAATCCAGTCAGGTACGAGGGTAGGTGCAAACATAGCTATGAAATGTAGAAAGCTATCTTTAGATTGTTGTACTGCTCGTTGAAAGTATAACTCTCTTAATTTAATTAGATTACTATTTGTATTATTATCTTGCGACTGTATTAGGTCCATAATTTATCACTGGTGATTTATATTCTTTTGGTTTCACTCTTCGTGCAAAGTTTGAAGGTATAAGCCAAAAGGTGGTCCCCTTAATTATTTTTATTCCCATTCTTTTTCATTGTCCTTAATAATCTCTACAGGAACGTATGGCTTTGAAAAATATTTTTTATTATATTCATCAATACATTCTTTACAGATTGTTCCTATAGTTGCCATTACCATTATGTATAATAACCATGTAAATAAAAACATGATACAGCCATAATAAATAACTGACCAAAGTTTATTTATTAATGTTTTCCAGCTTGACAACATTCTCATAATGTTTAATCTCACGTTCAAGTTCTTCAGGAGACTTGTTTGTTATGTCCTGTTTGATTTCTTTACGTTCAATTAACATACCCATATGTTTACCTATAAACTCCATTGCTCTATTAGCATTGGTTAAATCATTTTCTGCCATACCTTGATTATAGACTTCTATAAACTTTTTAAGAACTTCATTAGCATCAAGTGCCATATGTTTAACTGCTTCTTGTCGTAAGTCATCAATACGTGCTCCTATACGTTCCTTCTTTAATAACTCATTAGCTGCTGCACGAGTCTTTGCGTCACTGTGTAAATCTTTATAACCTGCTGCACGATATGCAGTTAATGTATCACCAGTGGATAAGAACTCCATACAAAACTTCTCCTGCATAGGTGACAATCCACCTGGCAGTTTGTTTGTTGCAAAGCTATTGTACTTCTTTTGTGCCTTATCAAGCATTTTGTATTTTTCTTCTTTGGAAATCTTTTTCATATACTTAATCCTTTTTATGTTAGCTTCTAATACTCTGCGATAATATTCCCTTTTCATCTCTACCAAGTCTGAACCTGCTGCTCTATGCTTACGAGTTTCTGCAGTTTGTTTAATGAGAAGTTTAAGTTCTTCATCATTTAGATGTTGGTAAAGTAAATTACCTTTATATTCCATAATAAGTATTATACATTAAAAGATAAAATAAAAAAAGTTTTTATTAGGGGTTGACAAAATGAAAAAACTGTGATATAATCTATTCTAACTATAGGGGGTTAAAGCATACCCCTAGTCAATCTTTTTAACTCAGTCCTGAGTCTATATATGTTCTATACAAGTTCATGACAAACCCCAAAATAGTCTTACTGGAACTCCCCACGTCAATATTTTGACACCAAATATGATTTGTTCATAATTTTTTGGGGGTACCCTTTTTATTCTACACGCACACACCCCTTGTTTTTTTTGTCCCCTCCTTGATAATGGTTATTAGAATCATTCTAAACTAGTAACAATCCTTTTTTAAATGATAATGATTATTAATATCATTCTAAATAAGCTTTGTTGTATTTTTGCAACAACCTTAGATGATAATGATTATTAATATCATTCTAATCAAGCTAGTTGATAATGATTATCAATCTCAACAAGTCTTTACTTGTCTTTTGATTGTCTTTATTGATAATGATAATCAATATTAATTGGTACTAATTAAACATAGTAATTATTATTCATTCTATGAATGTTTAATAAAATCAATATATTAAATTAAAATATAAAATAGTATTGACATAATATTTTTATTTGATATTCTATAATTGTAATAATATTAATTTAAAAAAAGGAAAATATGCTAAAATTAGATAAACATTTACAATATCAGATGAACCATTTTCACGGAGGTTATTTTGATTTTATTTATAAAATTAATGAAGTTCTGGAATATAATAATATTAAAGAAAGTTTTTATAATGACGCAGTAAAAGTTATAAAAGATAAAAAAGAAAATATTGCCTATGATTTAACCAGAAATGAAAATTATGAATTATACAAAATTGCTTTTAATATGGTAACACTCATTAATGAAAAAAATAAAAAATTAGGGGAACACTTAAACAAAGTTTTATCAGTAATTATATGTGAAACAAGTACTATAGTAAAAAACTATAATCCCTCTGCTTCTTGCTAAATAAACAAATTTCCTCCCTTAAAAATTAGGCTAGATTTTTTTCTAGCCTTTTTTTTGTCTAAAAAAAGAACAAAACTAGAACAAAACAAATTGTTTTAAGCCTCACCAGTAAACAAAAAAAACTTTTATGATATGTAACATCAAAAAATTAAGATGTTTATCTATGCTTTTTATATTGGATTTAAATATATAATGATAATGATTATCAATAAAATAAATTAAAATAAATATTTGACAATTAAAAAATAAAAATGTTAAGATGAATTATGATAAAAAATATTAACTTGATTGCTCTTAAGATTGACAATAAAAAATTAATTATTGCTCATAAGAATTTGACAATAAGCAATGATATTTTTTATCATTATAATATTAACTAATAAGGAAAAATAAAATGAAATATGAATTATATAAAGATAATAAATTATTAAAAACTTTTGATAATAAATTTAAACTTCAAAAATATATTCATAATATACAAGCATTTTCAGAAGATTATGCTTTAAAATATGGTGGATTTAAAATAAAGGAAGTAAGATAATGTTAAAACAAACTTTAAAATATGATTTATCAAATTTAGAAAACATTCTATTTGATAATTACAAATTTACTTCAAAAGAATTAGCAAAGCATTATATTGATTTAATCTATTCTAGTGATAAACATATAAAAGCTTTTAATGAATTTCCTAAAAGCTTATTATCAATTGAAAAAGATAGTAAAACAAGTAAATCAACAAACATTCAAAAAAAACTTACCGCTATCCAATACTTATATCCAACAAAACAATCTTGCATTTATGCTAAAATTGCAAATTGTTATAAAGGTTGTTTAAAAGATTCTGGAAACTCTTTAATTTTTCAAAATGTTAATTTATACAGATTGAGAAAAGCATTATTTAAAATGCAATATCCAATTGAATATTTAAACCTATTGAAAAAAGATATTGATAATTTTTTATTACAATGTAAGAAAAGAAATTTAGAACCTTGCATAAGATTAAATGGTATTACTGACTATTCTTATGAAAATGATTTTTTAATTTTTAATGAGATAATAAAACATTATAAAGATAAACATAATGTAAAATTTTATGACTATACAAAAAATGCGAATAGAAACACGCAAGGTTATATTGATTTAACTTTTTCATATAGTAATGAAAAGAGATATCAAAAATATGTTGATATTGCATTAAATAAAGGAATCAGAATTGCTGTTGTGTTTAAAGATAAGGAAACACTAGAATATTATCAAAAGAATGGTTTTTTAAATAGAAAAGTAATTGATGGAGATAAACACGATTTAACTTTTATACACGATAATAATGTTATATTAGGTTTAATTGCTAAAGGAAATTTAAAAAAAGATAATGATAATAATTTTATTGTTACTAAACCATAAAAAGAAAAGGAAAATAAAACAATGAATAAAATTAAATCAAAACACAATAACTTATTAAATTATTTTATATATAATAATGAAAAACTATCAAAAGAATATGTAAAAAAATGTAAAAAATATTTGACAAGTTTAAAATAAATGCTATTATAATACTTCCTTTTTACGTTAATATTGAAGAACGCCTAATTAATTAATTTAGTTAGGCGTTTTTTTTTGTGTATAATTATTAGTGATAATAATTATTAATATCATTTTAAATAAAAAAAAATAAAAAAAATTTAAATAACCTATTGACAATAAAAAAAACCTATGTAATATATAATTACTAACTTATGGAAAATTTGAGTATATCAATCCATAAAGGTTAATAACAACCTTTTAAACTGGGTTATTCTAGGGATTAGAATTTAGGTGCAAGTCCTAATTTTTCCAAAAAAAGATAAGTTAGATTGCACGAAAAGGTGGTTGACGCAATCCAATCACCTTTTTTTTTGTCTAAAAAAATGTCAAGCTTTTGACATAGAACAAAAGTAGAACATAGATTTTATGAATAATAAAATAAATTAGTATAAAGAAATAAAATATAAAAAAATAAATTTTATTGTTGACATTGGAAAAAGTCTTGGTTACTATGGTATTATAAACAACTAACCAAGAAAGGAAAAAAACAAAATGAAAATAAAAAACTTAATAAAATTTGTTTTAAATACTCACAAAAAAAATAAACCTTTACCAAAAGATATAGTAGAAATATTAGAAAATGGTCAAGTGTTTAGTGAGAGTAAACAACAATTTATAAACATAGCTGACTTAGATTTGTTGCATTTACTAAGAACAATAAATAAAAAACTTTAATTAAATAGAAAGGAAAAATACAATGGCTAAAAATAAATTTAGACCTATAGTAAAAGATGCTATGAAAGTATCAGAGTTAATGATTCAGTTTAATGATATTGATATGCATAGTGATGAACAAATAAATAATTATTCAGATTCATATTTGATTAATGAAGCAAATCATCACCTTGGTTTAGCATTGCAAGAATATAATAACTATGATGATGAAACAAAAAAATTTTGTCGCAGAGATATAAAACAACTTAGAAAATTTATAAATACTTGGGAGAATAAAAATGTCTAAAAATAAATTTGGAAAAACTGTAAAGGTTGACAACCCTTATGCAATCTATAAAAATGATAGAACAAACTTTGAGCATAGAGTTTTAAAAACTTATCAATCAAAAGATAAGGAAAGTAAAAATGAATATGCAAGGTGGTACGTTGCAAGTAGGTCACCTTATACCTATGGCTCTTGGGAGTATGGGGACATCTATGTTAAAGATGTAATAAGTTATCACAACCTAATAGCATCTACTGATGAATGGAAAAAAGAATATGAGTTTATTGACAAAGTAAAAAAATCAGTTAACTTTAATTATAATGATATTATTTAGAAAGGAAAATACTATGCAAGTAGGTGATAGAATAAAAGTTATTGACCAAGAAATTTATGGTAAAATAATCTATGTTCATAAAACTGAAGTGGTCATTGAAGATGAAGATGCTCCAACTGATGATAACACTTTGTGTTTTAAAAAATCTGAAGTGGAAGAAATATTAACAACTAAGAGTAGAAAGGAAAAACAAAATGACAAGTGCAGAATATAGACTAAAAGATATAAAAATTTGGTGCGAAGTTATTATTGAAAATGATAAGACAAGTCCACCAATAAATAGTGAACTTATGAGAGAGTGGAAACAAGGTAGATACTCTTTAGCAAAAGATTTTTTAGAGATAATCAATAGAAAGGAAAAATAAAATGAGTGATGTATTATTAACTAACCATAAAAATCAACTGTACGCAGAAATAGAGTTTGATTTAGAAAGTGTTTACCAAGATAGAACATCTAACTTTATCTACAATGGAGAGAGAATAACTAAATTTAACTTTGAGGAATTTGCGACAGATACTGATGTAATTGTTTCATTGTTTGATGAGATAAAAGATATTGTCTATGAATTACATCATAAGGAATTAGGAGAAGAAGAGCAAGAGTATTTCAATGAATTTGCTAGTGAATACTTGTACAATTTACTTGATGAAGATTTGCAAGAGCATAGACAAAATGAAATGCCTAGTGAAGAACCCATTGACATAGGGGAATACTAATGTACGATAGATTATTATTAAAATTAATATTAGCTTTTGGTCTAGCTATGTATGCCTTATGGCATAGCAACCAAGTGCTACCAATATAGAAAGGACTATGACTATGACTTTGTTTTATACAGAAAAAGAAATAAGAAATACTATTGCTGAAGTTTACAAAGAATTAAACAAAGACTATGGAACTCTTACTGAAGAAGGACAATACGATAGTATTGCCTATGATGTAGGGTACATAAATTCTTTGTGTAATGTTCTTGGTAAGCAAGAATTAGGTCAACAAATTTATAATAAATTTATGAAAGGATAAGTTAATGTTTACATTAAAACAAATAAAAGATATAGCAATGGAAATAAAAGCTGATGGTGAATGGGTTAATGATAGTCAAACACAATCTGAATACATTGGTGTATGCAATGGTTTAAATTATTTAATAGATGAACTTGAAAAAATAGAAAGGAAAAAGTAATGGGTAAATATTTAAAGACTGAAATAGATTGGCAGATGATTAATAACTTTGCCAAAGAGATTTTAAGATTGGAGTTTGATAATCCAGTCTTGAAAAAATGGTGTGACACTGAGGGTTATGAGGGTTCAGAGTTACGCAAATACTTAACTGAAAACTGCAATGTAAAATTTCATCAAGAAAAATATGGTTCTTATGTTATGTTTCCAATGCATCCAAAAGTAAAGGAGTAAAACTGTGAGAGCTTACCTAGTTAATTGTATGGACTGTAAAAAACTTACACAAAAAACAAAAATGTGTTGGTTTGGAAACGAAGATAGGTTAGTATGTTATGAGTGTAGTTTTGAAAGACTACGAGAAACATATAAAGAACCAAGGAGAGCAATAAGATGAAACGAAAAGTTTTCATATTAACAAATCTTGAGAGTGGTGACACAAGCACTATGACTGAAAGAGATTTAGAAGATTGGGGAGTTGACGAGTTTATAGTTGATGATGCCTACGAAAATGAGGAGGTTACATTTGAGTATAAAGGCACTGAGTATACACTTGAAAATCCTGATATCTATGACACACTAAGTTATATAAATAAGAAAGGGGTAAAATAACTATGAAAAAATATCTTGTAACAACCTATGCTACTGCTGAATGGCAATGCATAGTGGAAGCTGACTCTGAAGAGGAAGCTGAAGAAAAAGTTTGGTCAGGGACTATGAAGAATTAAACAATGGTAACCCTACCAAAATTGAAGACGAACAAATAGAATCTATTATTGAACACCCAGATGATATAATAGATAAGATTAAAGAAGAAAATAATTTTGATTCTAATATCAGAGAAGGAGCATAACTATGTGTGATGTAATTGATTTTAAAACTAAACGAATGCTTTCTAAACATAGAAAGAAACAAAAAGAAAAAGTTATAGATGCAGAGTTTGATGTGGACATTGTAGCTAAGGACTTAGAGAAAGTAATTAACAAACATATCAAAAGAAAGACGCATGGATTTGACATTGCGTGTGCCTTGGCAGATGTATCAGTGCAATTCATACACGATACTGCACCTTCAACTGCGTCTGCTCAACATATATTATTAACTGCAATGCAACAACCATTGCAAGAAACAATAGAGTGTGAGAGAGGAGAGTTGGAAGATGAATGAAAAAGAATTTATTAAATGGTTAGATGAAAATGCACCAGTTGACTATGAAGAAGTTGAACACTTCAGTGATGAAGCAGGTGCATCAATATGGATTAGATTTGATTTAGATAAGGAGGAAGATGATGAGTAAACCTATAATAAAATCTGAAGACTATGTAGCTTTGTACTGTGAGTTAGCTACCATTATGTTTGATAAACATATAGGTGATATGTATAGTGATACACCTTATGTTGAAGATGAGAATGGTAACTCAGAAGTTAAAGAAGAGTACGAAGACATATGGTGTGAAACTGTAGATAAAGTATGTGAGATACTTGATTTTCATTTAGAAAGAAAGGAATAACTAATGCCAGTATTAGTACAATATAAAATCATTGATGGTTTCAATGAGTACAATGACTATCT
>Ga0098036_1001051_pt1 | contig 10662 bp, 12 predicted proteins | sample 4_EtaG_FD_77064 | JGI IMG/M metagenome (GOLD analysis project Ga0098036, IMG submission 77064) | Marine viral communities from the Subarctic Pacific Ocean - 4_ETSP_OMZ_AT15127 metaG | ecosystem: Environmental > Aquatic > Marine > Oceanic | place: Pacific Ocean | collected 2015-01-07 | reverse complement strand
GTGAGCGGCGAGCTTGCAGTGTTTCGTAGGCGTCATCAGGCTAGGCCCTTATGGTGATCACCAGTGGGCCTCAAATAAAGCCTTGTGTTTTCAACAGGTTATTGTGTACGCTGGTCGTGCTGAGTGGCTGGTTGCACCTGGCGTGACCTGGTCTGCGGGCCTGGTCCGAGCGTGCGCCGCTACTCAGCGCTCCATCCATTCAGGCATCCGCTCTGACATCGCAGGATCGCCGCGCTGGCCCGTCGTCTCGCGCACGGCTTCGGAAAGCCTGTCGGCGACACGGCTCACGCGCCACGCAAGGTCGCCTCCACCGCCGTCATCGGTGTCCATGCACCACGAGATGACCGTGTGCATATCGAGAGCCCACGGCATGGCTGGACCCTCACGCCGGAAGTCGTAGCTCGTAATCTCCGCAGCGCTTAATGCATCAAACACGTCGCGTGGTGGGGCGCTAAGGTCTGGAAATTCAAACCCGGCCGGCACCTCCACAACTACATAGCCCTCGCCTCTAGTTTCCGCGAGCGACCCGACCTCGCTGTACCGGCCAACACCGTCAGGGTGGCCAAGCTCGTGGTCTGTTTTTACGCACGCCGTGTGCGGGTCCGGTGCGTCCAGCAAGTGCCACAAGACGCCGGTCGCTGTCACAATCACGTATCTAGGCATAGGTCAGCCCTCCCCAACCGAATCGAAATCCGGGTGATGGGAATCAAGTGACACGTCCCTCCGGATGGCCAGCCATATGCGGTGACGCAGCTCGCCGTAAGCGATGCGCGACGCCAGCTCATCGTAAGAGCCTGTGGCTACGCCGCAGTCCTCCACGAATTCCTCGCCACGATATGTGTCGCAGTGCTGACAGAGCGCGTGCGCCTTGTGCGTGTAAATGACGTGTTCGGAGCCGTCGGCCGCCTCATGCGCCAGCTCGTCGGCGCGGTCGTACCAGTCGCCGCCTGCGCCGGTGTACGCGCCGTACCCCCGCGACCAGACCAAAAGGCCGCTGTCGGCCAGTTCTTCAAGTATCTCGTCCGCAACGCCGCCAACGTACTTGTTCAACTCGTGATCAGATTTGATCGTATCCATGTTACTGCTCCCCATTAGGTGAAGTGATAGGTCAGCGCCAGGGCCGGCATGACGATGAACGCCAGGGCTTCCAGCGCGGTCATTAGTACGAATACCCGAGGCGCTCGGTGGCGATCACGACCCGGTCCAGTAAGTTGCCGAACTCGACCAGCGTGGCGTCGTCGGCGTCCTGTAGGTCGTCGCAGGGGTCCGGCACCCCGAGCCCCGGCGTGTAATCCCAGTGATCGGGGCAAGGTGATGCGCGATGGAAGTGCAGCTCCTGGGCGACATCAAACAGCCGCAAGAGCGCGACGCCCCACGGGTCTCCGGCCAGGTCGCTTACCTTCAGGTCCTCGATAAGTTCGTTAAGGTTGGTCATGACGCCACCACGCGGATCAGTGTGGCGATCGGGCCGGGCCCTTGCGTGGCGGCCATGACGACGACCTCCATAAAGGTGAACCCTGCGACGCTGATCGCTGCGAGCTGGAGACCCGCTGTCATGTTGGCCTGTATCCGGCGGTTCCGGCGGCGGCGGTATGTCGGGCTGTAGTAAGTCGATCTGTTCATCTTTTCTGCTCCAATTTCAGGTTCGTTATGAACCCTATATGGCATAGCTGGGATGCAATTGCAACCGCCTGCAACAGAAAAAAAGCCACAGATTTCAAAATAATAGTGGATGCTGACTATTTTTTGAGGCACAGCGCGGCTTACAGCCTGACCATACCCCCGAAAATAATTGCACCCCACCCCCACCCTATAGAATATAATGATCTACGGACCCCTTGCTGGCCGGCCCCTGTCTTGTCGACAAGTCAAAACCTGTTGCAGGACCCCGGCTGGTGGCCAGGGAACCGATCAAAAGGTGCTAAGGGGGGAATTCGGAGCGGCCAGACCCCGTTATAGGCTTTCACAAATCTGCAGCAATTATTCTGGGGCCTTAGGACTCTTTAAGGTTATATCTGTGCAGGGTGCTGGCTAAGTAGTTCAGCTTAGCCCTAACTAAGAGAGACCCGCAGGTGCTTAAGCTACTACCTAAGGCTCTACCTAAGGCTCTACCTAAAGTCCTACCTACAGATACAGCTACCAGGAGGGGGCCTACCTATACCTGTCTATTCACTTACCCTGTTACCTGTCTTCTCCTACCCTCTACCTATAGGTCTACCTATAGGTCTACCTAAGGTAACCTTATGTACCCCCCTATAGTCCCCCCATAGCCATTGCCATGGTCGTAGCTCGCAAGTGGGCCCTAATCCCTCAGCCCTGCCGTCAGCCCTACCGTCAGCCCTACCCTCAGCCCTGCCGTTAGAGCATGTCTCCCCCCTATGTCTCCATAGATGCATTTAGAGGCTCACTGGTGCGTTTTACTGTCTTTCTGGTACATGGGTAGCGGAAGGGTCCTCAGAGGCCACTCAGAGGGCCTTAAAATGCATCCTTACAAGGGCATATACATCCCTTTAGGGGTAACTACCCAGCCCTGCCGTCAGCCCTAGCGTCAATCTTAGCCGTTACACTGGGGCATCAACCTCAGGGGGCGTGTCGATCATGAAGGACAGGCACTGAGAGAAGCCTGAGTCAGACAATTGCTTGAAGACCTCCACCATGGCTGGTCCAGCCAGTTGGCACTCCTCCAGGCTCGGGAAGTCGATCCAATCGGTGGCAACCGACACCGCTCCGTCCGGCCCTACGTCGAACATGAAGACGATCATGCCGTAAATCTGTGTGGCTAATTCTTCCATGTACATAATCTCAACCTCGCCTGCTTGCCCATTTTCTATTGTTGTTGTTCCTGAAAGATGGTCTTCCCATCATGACGGCTGTCCCGATCCTTGCGGCTCTCTTCAGCGCCCCTACCTCGTTCTTCAGCGCCCTGCTGTGTCTTGCCTGGATCATTCGGTCCTCGTCAGCGTCCATCTTCTGGGTCCAGTAGCCGACAGCCATCGACAGAGCTTCCAGTCTGTCGTCGTGCCTCAAGGACCTTCTGTCACGCGTGATGCGGGACATCTGGTAGACCAGTTGATACTTGAGGGATTGCTCTGCTGGGAGGTCCTGCACGGACCTGTAGTCGTCCTCGATGATCCTTGAGTCGAGAACAAGCCTGTGCCTGTTCATGATCGGCTCCAGGGCCTCGATGATCCTGTTCTCTTTCTGACCTGACGAGTAGATGGCTTCGACAGTCACCGGGTAGATGCGCTGCAGGACGACCTTGAAGAGCTGGATGAACATGGAGTCAGACTTGGAGCCACCCCAGTTCGACTCAACGATGATCTTGTTGACCTTCTGGTCCTTAGCGATCTCTGCCAGTGCCTCAAGGTCCTTCTCTTCGTAGCCTCCTCGCCGCCCTCCAGCTTTGGTCACGCAGACGTATCCGTTCAGGAACTTGGAGACACAGTAGCCAGTCTCGTCCTTGCCCCGTCCTGATGGGTCAATGGCCATGACCGACCCTGTGAAGGGCGTCCCTCCCCCGGATGTTTCCATCGGGCTGTAGAACCTGTCTCCATCGAGAGAGACATTAGGTAGGTCGTGCAGGGTCAACCTTGGGTCACTGGCCCACACAACCTTCTCGAAGCCCTCGTGGTGGGACATTCGAGGTATCACGACAAGGTCAGCAACTTTCAGAGGGTATCTCTCAGCGTCACTGAGGGCCGTCGACAGCATGAACTGGAGCATGAACCCTGAGCGACCGTAGGAGGCTTCACGTTCGAGCAGGTCTTCATCGTCGAAGCGTTCAGGATCAACCGGGGCTCCACCACAGCTTGACAGGCCTTCGTTCTGAAGCTGCTCCTCCCCGTAGGCGTCCAGTGTCGCCAGGATGGCTGGTGAAAGCCTGTCCCGGTACTTCGAAAGGACGTCAGGTTTAGGGTAGCGAGCTGGCCATATACGAGGTGTGTAGCCACGCTGGGGAAGCTTGTTGTAGAGGCTCGACTCTGTCTGAGGTGTCCCGAGGTAGATGATCTTGCCGCCAGGCTTCAGGACAGCATCGAACTCCTTGACGCGCTCAGCGATCTTCTCGCGCTGCTGTTCAGTGGCTGAGTTGTTAGGGACCTCGATGTCGTCAGCGATGATGTGTGTGGCTCGTGAGCCAGCAAGCTGACCGAGGATGCCGACAGATTTCACTGAGGGTGACTGGTCGGCAGTGCTTGGCCCTACATCGAACGAGATGTTGCTGTCCCTCTGGCCCTGGCTGGTGCGAGGCTTAAGGAACTGGAACTCAGGGATTTCGTGTATCAGACGCTTGACGAAGATCGAGAAGGAGTCAGACCGGTCCTTGCTCGCGCTCACGACAAGGATTTTACGTTGAGGGTCCATGTAGAGGAGCCAGACAACGTAGGCTGCCGTGATCCACGACTTGCCGATACCTCGGAAGGCCATCAGCACGATGCGTCGAGGTGAATTCTGAAGCCAGCCCGCTATGTCATTCTGAAGGGGACTAGGGGCTGGTAGATTGAGATGCTTCCAGATCAGGTAGAGGGCAGAGCGGAAGTCGTTAAGAGGCCGCGTGGGGGAGCTCATTTACCTGCTGGCAGCCGCAGCCCTGATCGGCAGAACAGTGGCACCGGTCACAGGGTCTTCTTCGTCGAAGACGGGGATAGCCTCTGCGATAGAACGTACGTGACTATTGTGGAACCCATCGGAGTCGATGCCGTTGTCGCGGAGCCACTGTCGGGCGACGTTGAGCTCTGCAGCAGTAGCCTCTCCGCTCTGCAGCCTGGTTAGAAGTGTTTCCCCGAGAGCGTCGAAGATGTTCGCGAGTAGGTCTTCAGTCATGGTTTTGAGTCCGTTCCTTGCATGCGGTCCTGGCCAGCACTTGACCCGAAGTAGTAGGCGATCACTGTTGACGCTGTTCCGCCCAGCCAGCCAATGGCCAGGTTTAGAAATCCTGGGTCTGCCATCACCGCGTGCGACCAAAAGGTCACGCCGCCGATGTAGCTGAAAAAGCTGATCATGGTCAGAACGGCCAAGACCCCCGGGATACGATCCTTGATCGCCGCCTGGCGCTTACGCGCACTGTCACGGTCCGCCTGGTGGATGCGCGTGATGTCCACGTCCAGCTCTCGCATTTGCACCTCGAACTCGGCCTCGACCTTCTTCAGGGCGACGAGCTGTTCGGGTGTAGCGTCGTGCAAGGCGCGATCCAGGTCTTTATCAGACGCATTTGATGGCAGACCGAGCGCTGCTGTGACCGCTTTGACGGCGATACCACCGACGGGACCGCCGATGGCCGTGCCTAGCACCGGCGCGACCGTGGATACTATCTCTTGCCACTTCATCTCAGGATTTTTTACTCCATTGTTTGCGCAAGAAAGTGCGCTGCAGATACTCGATATCTTTCAAGATGGATGCGAGCTCGCGGTTTTTTCGCTCTTCCCTCTCGGGGCTAGACATCGACGCGAGTACGGCCAGCTTGTTCTGGAGGAGGTCTGTCGTCCCTTCGGTCTTGTCGACCCGGTTATCGAGCGCTCTCAGTCTCTTCTCGATGTCCAGCAGTGCGCTGGAGATAGACGTTAATTTCTGCTGGGCGATCCCCCAGGCAACGATCACCGACGCCGCGGAACCGCCTAGCGCGAGAAGGAGCTCAATAGGGAGTTCCACGCTCACGCAGGCTTCTGAGCTCTGAGCTCTTTCTTGGCCGTCCAGTTGTTAGACAGGAACTCATTCAAATCCGTCGCTTGAATGACATCGGTCGCGATCAGGCGGTCGATGAGGTCTTCGGTGGAACGGGTCATTGTTTTGTCGGACGCTGCCATCTGTTCGAGCCAATTTTCCATCGGCGCCGCAGCATTCTTGGCTACCTCAGCCGCGTGCAGGGCGGCATCAGCAGCGTCAGCAGCAGCTTCTTCAGCGGGCGTGTAGGGAATGAGAGTCCCCTGCCCGGTCATGGTGTATCTAGTCATTGTTATTTCACACCCCAGATTTTGATGTACCCGTCGACGAACGTGCCTGTTGAGGCCGCGAATTTGATCCCATCGATTGCGGTGTCGACACCGTTAGCCAGCCATCCAGTTCCAGAGGCCGACCCAGCGTAGCCACCGGACGCGACGTTCGCGCCGAGCCGCCAGTGGAAGAACGGTCCCATCTTGTCCGTGCCGTCAGTGATGTTCCCATGCAACTGGCCAGACAGGTGGAAGCCTTCATCGTAACCGCTCGACCCTTTGTAGATTTCGGCTCCATGAGGACAGAGGATGGCGGTGGACGCATGGTTCGAGCCTGCGGTGAAGGTCACACCCGTAGACCCATAGGCGTAGGCCGTCTGATAAGAGCTGCCCTGAGACATGGTCACGAGAATTTGCATGGCCACGCTCACAAATGACCCGAACGAGACTTCAAAGTAGCGGTAGGTTGACCAGTCCATACCGTCGCTGTCTTCGAAGGTTATGGAGCTCGGATTGCCGGTGATCTCAGTGTCGAGAAGCAGGACTGTGGGTGTGGGCGAGGCGGCTACGGATGATGTGACGTATGCCTTGATGCTCTGCTGGGAGGCTACCTGCGTCGAGCTGTCCGAGGCCATGTCGTCTTCGTCGAGGAACCACGCAGCCCCAGCGAGGCTGGTCATGTCTTTGAGACCGTCAGGGGTTACAGCCAGATCGGTGGCGGTGCCGGTGGTCGTCTCGGCGGTGGTCGCAAGTTCGACGATGCCTGCTGCGCTGTCCGATGCAGCCCCGACACCTATGGCCGTCCTCGCGGTCGCCGTATCGTCAGCGTTGAGGAGGTCATCGATGAACGATTGGGTCGGCCCTGTGATCTCGCTGAGGTCATCCAGGGACACCTTAGACCAATCGTAAGCTGTCGCTGAGGTGGCCGACAGAACCTTGCCGGTGAACGATGATCCAGGCGATGTGACGTTACCGCTTGAGATGGTTAAGGCGTCGAGCTGAGCTTTGGTGGCAGCATCTTGAGCTGCCGTGCCATCTGCTACGTTCGTGATGCGCCTGGCGCCAGCGTTGTAGATGTTGAGCGTATCGTCGACTGCGAGGTAGTTGCCTTCCTTAGAAGCTCGCTCCTGAAGGATGTGGAACTGCTGATCGCTGTCGAGGTCAAGGTTGTCTTCGACGACGGTTGACCCGCCTTGGAAGTCAACCAGGCGCGTATCCGCCTCAGTCTCTCGGATGATCTGAACGGTGACTCCAGAGCCTGGAGCGGATGCTAGTACGACTTGCCCCGGTGTCACCGTGGCCGTCGTCAACACGCCGCCGACATAGACCTTAACGTAGCTCGTTTTCAGGTAGGTCCATGAAAAAGTGAACGTGGTTTGTGATCCGTCACCCGTGTAGGTGACCGGTGCATATGCTGTCATTTTGTCTCCTGAAAAAACTACTACCGAAAGGCCCGCTGGCTCTCTCGTCGTTTCTCTTCTTCTTGGTGTCTTACTGGGAAGCGCCGCCCAGGAGTTCGATCACGTCCGTACCCGCCCTTTGGTTTGCTCTCTCGGCTTGGATATCTCGGGCAAGCTCTGGGTACTCTTGCATGGCTACTAAGATTGCGGCCTGACGGTACTCATCGACTACGTTGAGGATTACCTTTGCGGCCTGCGTCTGGATGCCGTCAGAGGCCGGGATCGTACTTAGTTCCTGGTATCGCGGATCAGCGAAGAGCATTTCCAGATACTCAGTCAGAGACGGTTTGCCAGCGATTGGCTTACCCACCAGTTGTCTGATGCGATCTAGCGCAGTCTGGCCGGTCTCTTCGTTCACGTAGTTGCTGTATTGGATGCGACCGCCAGGTCTCCGGTCGTCGACTTGAGCTAGACCAACCTCCTGGCGGAGTAATTCTTCAGCCACATGGCCGGGAACATCTTCGAACATCCGCAGAGGAGTCAGTTGCCCCAGGAGATCGTCTGACCTCGTAAGAGGCTCGCCAGTCAGCGGGCTCCTATTAGGCTCGACAGTCCCTGAAAGCATCGGGATGCCAGCTATCAAGGCATCTAATTCGTTCCGGATGTCCTTCATCTCCTGGTCAGGGTTGGCCTGCCGGACGACGTTAGGGATGTACGAGCCAATTCGGTTGTACGCCCAGCGCGTAAGTGGGCCTTCGTTTTGAGAATTGAGGGCCTCGAGGATGTCGGCCAGGCCCTGGAAGTAAGACCTGTCCATGATCTGCGTAGAGAGAGCCTGAGTGAGGTTAGCAACTACATCCGTGACACCATCGGGGTCGTCTCCCCACTTAGAAATCTCCGCGAGCTCGCCGAAGACGCCCAGAATAGAGAAGCGCGGGTCGAGACGTCGTATCTCAACCCATTCACCGCCGATTTTCACGGAGTAAGGCTGGTTAGATTCTAACCAAGTGTTCCGCATCCTTGGGTCGGAAGGCCCCGATCCCGTGATAAACCCGTTATAGGCCAGCCATACCGCTGTGCTTGTCATCGCTGTGGCTGTCGTGAACCTTCCCCAGGCTTCTGCCTGCTCTTGCGGCCCCATTTTGCCCATGATGCGCTTCCACTCGGTGGGCCTGGCAAAACCTAGAGGGGTACGCGACAGCATATGCTTCAGCAAATTGGTAGGCGTCCTGATGAACGGCACGAAGTTGCGCAGGATCGGCATCGAGTCCACGAAATCGGTGAACTTCTGGCCCGGTGCGCCTAGATCGTTCGTGAAAGTCGCCCTGCGCGCATACTCCAGCGCATCAATATCCGTCGGAGCACCCGTTGAAGGATTAAAGCCTCGGCTCACGTAGTCATCTGCGTACGCTTCCCTATCAGCTTGGCGGTGGATGCCCTTCTGTCGAGCTTCACGCATACCTGCCGTGTACCGGAAGGCTCTGTAATTGATCTGCTTGAAATACTCGTCCTCTGACGCGAGGAAGCGGCTTGGTAGCCTGATCACTTTGCCCGCAGCGCCAGGTATTTCATGCAACGTAGTGTCGTCCCTGACTCTGTGCAGGGGATCGAGGATGTTCTGCTCCTGGGCGAAGGCGTTTAAGGCTTTCCTTAAGCTCTCGCCCTGGTATTTACCGATTGCTGAGTAGCTATCCGACGTCTCTTGGATGCTCCTGGAGATGCGGCTGATGCCAGCGTCCGTGTTGCCCAGGAGTGTGTCCACAGTGCCAGCGATGACACCACCGACACCCCTCTCAAACGGTAGAGCGATAGTTTCCACGGCGTTGCCGAGCATGTTCACAAGGTGGGTCTTAGGACCAGACAGGATAGCGTTGATCCAGAACTCATTCTGCATCAGGAGGGCTCGACGTCCTCTCCGCGCTACAGTGTCCAGTATCTTGTCGATGGAGAAGATGTGGCCTTGAGCATCGCTCACCTTAGCGAGACGCTTCATAAGAACCTTCTGCTCTGCCGGGGGCAGGGCCATGATTTCCTTGAGTTGTTTCAAGACACCAGGGTCCGACCCAGGGACATCGATCTTCGAGGCTGCGAGACCACGGCCCAACTCTGTCTTGAACTTGTTGAGACGGTCCATGGTCGTGGCCGCAGCACTTAAGACATTTTCCAGGTGCTTCGAAGCTGCGTCTCTACCAGCTACATCCCCAGCGGCGTCGAGGGCACTCCACTGGCGCGCTATCCTGCTCGAATGAGACGCGGCTGTGGCTAAGGTCATCCGAAGCTGAGTCAGAAGAACGTCCAGGTCTTCGGCGTTGCCCGCACGCTGATACATATCGAGGATAGCGTCGGGCGTTGTGTTCAGGCGCTCGGCTGCTAGCCGAAGGGTCTCTTGCTGTGTCCGTGAACCCTGCTGCAGGCCACCCGCACGGCGTACATACTCACGAGCAATGGCTTCGAAAGCCTGCTCAGTATCGAAGCCCTTAGGGAGGTGCTTAGGGTTGAGAATGTCTGCGAACAGCTCAGGATCAAACACGGCGTCTTCGTCGCCGGACAGAGCATCCACTAAACGCTTGGCGTCTTCTTCCAGTGCTGAAGCTGAAGTTGGACCATCGTCGCTCAAGGGGTTCGCGGCGGCTCTATCTGCAGCATCACCGGCATCAACTGGGTCGTTACCCATGGCCCTTGAAGCTTCAAGAGATCGGTCGCGGGCTTCATCCATTCGTCGGGCGGCACCCTCAAAGTCTCCAGCCTCGTGAAGATGCCTCGCTTCTCTTAGGCCGCTGGCCCATGACGCGGTTCCTTTAGCCGCATACCTGGCCAGACGAAAAGCTAAATCGGCACCTACGCCGATGAACAGGCCCTCGAAGGCTGTCTTAAGCCTGCTCTCCAGCCAGCCATCGTTCTCGTCACCAGCAAGGAACTGGGTGACAGGGTTCTCCAAGCCAGGGACAGATTGGATGAAGGCCGAGAGGTTCTCCTCGTCTTCGTCAAAGGCTACAAAATCGGCGGCGAAGCCTTGTGCTGCGGCTTTGGTAATCGCACCGGCACCTAGCACGGCCCTTCCAGCCATCCCACCTGTCATAGCAAAGCCCGTGAGATATTGAGCCACGCCTTCTGAGAGCTGTCCCTCAGGGGTTACCGGTGCGTCAGGCAGAACAATCCGCATGGAGTCATCAGGCACGAGAGGATCGCCCAGGCCATCGAACAGGAGCACTTTGACATCCATGCCCAGCTCAGCGGCTTCGGATCGGGTGCGGACTTGAAGACCCTGGTCATCCCACGAGAACACTGTGGGTATCCCCAGGTCGTCGAGAGCTCCACCGAGGCTGTTGTCGATG
>Ga0098036_1001048_pt1 | contig 10707 bp, 8 predicted proteins | sample 4_EtaG_FD_77064 | JGI IMG/M metagenome (GOLD analysis project Ga0098036, IMG submission 77064) | Marine viral communities from the Subarctic Pacific Ocean - 4_ETSP_OMZ_AT15127 metaG | ecosystem: Environmental > Aquatic > Marine > Oceanic | place: Pacific Ocean | collected 2015-01-07 | reverse complement strand
TGATCTAGAAAGTCAAGGTTTAATGGATGAAGCAAGAGACATAGAATTTCAGATTTTAGATTTACAGTTTGAATTACAGAAAAAAGCAAAAGAAACTAAAATTCCGACACCATTACAACATTATTTAAACGGAGAAACAGTAGAAGCTGGATTAGAGCAATTTCGACAAGATCTTGAAACAATCAAAAGTGGTGATGCAGTAGAAAGATTAAAAGGCGATATTGAGTTTGAAGAACAACGAGCAGATATACGAGGTAAAGTAGAAGACTCAGTATTTCAATCAGAAGAAGCTCGAAGACAAGAAGCCGCAGATAGAGCAAAAGCTACAAGTGAAGAAAGCCTTGAATTTGTAAAACAGTCACAAGAAGCTGCGGAAAAACGTTTACAAGCTGCACTTGAAGCTTACAAGAAGAATGAAGAAGTTTTACAAAATATTAGAGATCAGCGTAAAAAAGATATTCAAGATAAAGTTAAACGAGGTTTAATGACACAACAAGAAGCTGATGTAATAAATGCACAAACAGATGCTATAGCGTCAAGTGGTCTTCACATGCTTTATGAAGGTACTGATGGATCAGTTGTAACTATGGCAGATGAAAATGGTAATCCTATTGGCTATGCTTATGTAAATCCTGAGACAGCAGAGGCTATTACCAAAACAGATGATTTACTTATGGTAGGAAAAAGTTTAGCAGATAAAATAAAAGCACAAAGTTACGGACTTCCAACATACAAACAGTTTGAAAAAGGACTCGGTGCTGGTTCAGGAAAGTCAGAAATTGATATAGATATTTATCCTAGAAAACCCGGTGAGTAGTCAACAAATAGTCAGATTAGCGAAGGAAGGTTTTACAGTTGATGAGATTGTAGAAGACCTTGGTTATAATAAAGAAAACGTAGAATTAATTCTGCATGGCAATCAGAAGTCCAAAGAAACTCCGTTAACAAAAAAGTTTGAGGAACTTGAAGACACAGCATTGGATGTTGTGCGAGTTGCATTACAAACTGGAACAGCAGATAACGCAGCATTGAAAGCAGCGTTCTATGTGTTGGATCAACGACAAGGATTAAAGACACCACAAGGCACAACCAACGTTAATATATCAGATTTCAACTTGCGATTAGAGAAAGCTCGTGAGGTAATGAATAAAGCAATAGAAGTATGACAGTCAAAAATGGTAGGATGTTTGCTGTACAAAACAAGAACCGTAAATTCGGAGCAGTAAACAAATATGTATTCGTATACTTGGAAGATGGTGAAGGTAATGACAAGCCTTATCTATTTACACCAAAACAACTAAGAACAGCGCGTAAACGTGCAGAGGAAACTCCAGAAGATTTAGCTGAGAAAGGACTTCTAGTTGATTGGCTAGATTGATGGAAGGCAACATACAATTTAAAGATCCTTACGAGATGTTGACTGTTATTGATGACAACATTTTGGATGGGACTATAGCATTACATGATTGGCAACGACAGATTTTACAAGACTATGGTAAGCCATCAAATGCAGCAAAGCCTTTTAAAGCAGCAGTTAGGGCAGCTAATGGTTCTGGTAAAGATCAGTTTGTAATTGCACCGTGTGCATTGTGGACTTGTATGTCTAGTTCAGATGCGGTTGCAATTGTTACTACAGCTTCAGGTAATCAGTTGGATAGACAAACTGACAAGTACATTAAACAGTTAATGACTACCATTAACAAAATGTTTGGTACACAGGTTTGGAAAATGAATTACCGACATTACACAAACTTGCTTAACAACTCTACAATAGAATTGTTTGTAACGGATGAGCCGGGAAGAGCAGAAGGTTGGCATCCTGTTGTGCCTAACGGTGATCTTGCAATATTTGTATCGGAAGCTAAGTCAGTACCAGACGAAATCTTTACAGCGTTAGCACGTTGCACAGGCTTTACTAAACGTGTTGATGTATCGAGTCCCGGTCCACCGTCAGGTCATTTCTATAATGTATGCACTGGAGGCAACTGGAGTCAGTATCATGTAACAGCATTTGATTGTCCTCATCTATCATCAGAATATATAGGTGAGATTAAAGAATCTTACGGAGAAACATCAGCACTTTATAAGTCTATGATAATGGCAGAGTTTGGTGGTATTGATGAGCAAGTAGTTATCAACCATCAAAAACTTGTAGACTTAGACAAACATGAGTTGGAACATTTGGAAGATCCGTATAATGTAGCTGGGCTTGATTTGTCTGCTGGTGGTGATGAACAGGTTTTGGTTGTACGCAACGGTAATAAAACTTTAGCAGTTGAAGCATTTAACTTTAGAGATACAGTAGCATTGATCGCTCACTTGGAACATTTGTTTAAAAAGTACAAGTTAGATCACGAACAGTCAGTTATTTATGGTGATGCTGGTGGATTGGGTAAACCAATCTTAGATCAGTTAAAAGCACAGTGGAATATAGTTTATGTTCTTAACCAAGCCAGACCATACAATGCATTGGCATATTTAAATAGAGGTGCAGAACTTTGGTTTAGTGTAGGTAAGTTAATTGAGTATGGAGAGATAATGGTTCCGCAGGAAACCAAGTTGAGGAAGCAACTTGCGTCACGATACTTTGTAGTAACACCGCAAAACAAACTACAACTTGAGAGTAAAAAACAAGCGCGATCAAAAGGTCATGTGTCACCTGACAGAGCAGATGCATTTGTACTTGCGTTTGCAGATTATCGTGGTATCAAACCCAAGAAATTAAAGAAAAAAGTTCAGGAAAAATTTGAACCAAAACAAATAAATTTAAGAAAGAATAGAGCAACATTTGCAAACTTTACAGTTAAGTCCAACCCTTGGTTAAGAGATGAAATACAACAACTACAAGAACTACACAGAAGCGTCAACTAACATACATAAGTTAGTAGGTATATGCGATCAACAGCATATTACAGCACAGGATCAACGGCAACAAAGACGTTTAAACATTGATTTAGATTTGGAGCGTCGTGATGGTTATTTATCACCAGATGAAATTTATATACCGACACACATCATTGACACTAACATTCGTCGTGAACAAGCCAAGTATGTATCATACATTGTAAACTCAAGACGCACAGCAGTCTTTTCAAGTTCAACAGATCCAGCATTTAACACAGGACCACTTGAGCGAGATTTTACAGAACGATCACGATATGACGGATGGCAGGTTCCACTATTCCGTACAATAGACTGTATGCAACTGCATGGTTATTGTGTAGCAGAAGTACAATTCGACGACACAAAACCTGGTCATTTTGCAATAGAGTCAGTTAACTACGAAGACATAGCATTTCCAGATGACACTCGTGATATACAAGCGTGTGGTATGTTGGTACATAGACATTATTTTACCCGTGAACAATTGTTGGACATGGTAAAGACTCGTGAATTTAGTAAAGAACAAGTCGAATCACTTGTAGGTGAACCTGTTGACGAACAGACCGAGTCTCTATTTAAAGTAGAGAAGGTTATGTTTAGAGACAACGGTATAGTTCAGGTAGGGTGGTCTTGCGTAGCTAAAAGCAACGATTGGTTACGCAAGCCACGCCCTCTCTTTTTAGGCAAGCGAGATGCAGAAGGTGAGATCTACGAAACAGAATATCCTTATGTTGTATTTCATTACATGATTGCAGAAGACATGACGATCAAGAATTGTGTTGGTCGTGCGTTCTTAGACAAACACGTACAAGAAGCAGTTAGTTCAATGATGTCATCATTTGTTACTGCTCATCGTCGTGCATCAAACTTTTATTTTGCGAAAGATGCGGATGATCCAAATCAAAGTAATGAACAGACAAATGTACAATTTGTTCCCGGTGCATTGATTGATTCAAACATTAAACAGTTTCAGTTAAGTCCACCAAATTCCTCAATGTTAAGTGCGATTCAAGCTATGGTTAGTCAGAACTCGCAGGAGCAATCACAAATGAATTACGCTGCAATGAATCGTCAGGATTCACGCAAGACAGCGACAGAGATTAATACTGCAACAGCAGAAGCGCAGATGTTGTCAGCAACACAAGTTGCATTGTTTAGCATTGCAATTAAACGTATCTACGAAAAGTGTTTTGAAATATATAGCTCAAGAGTGTTGGATGGTTTAATAGAACCAACAATAGATCTAAGTTATTTTACAGATCACAAGTACAACATGAAACCTGCTGGTGACTCAGATGTTGTTGAGCGTCAGGAGAAAGCTGGAAAGATGTTACAAGTTTGGCCAGTGATACAACAAAATAGCGCACTTGCTGTAGACTACATGAAAGATATGTTAAGTATGCTGTTCCCAGATGAATCTCCTAAGTATTTACAAAAGATGGAAGAAGATACATCACGAGCGCAATTGATGCAGCAGATGATGACAATCATACAGAGTTTAATCATTGATCCGCAAACAGGACAAATGACTGAAGAAGCACAACCGTATGCACAACAATTACAAGCGTTACAACAACAAGTCCAAGCCCTTTCAGGAGGCAACCCGCAAAATGCTGGAGGAGCAAGCCCACAAGGGATGGCTGGATCACCCAACAACCAAGGTGTTTCTCAACCTCCTTATGGTGGAGCGTGAGAAGTTAGTTAAAGACGTAGAATATGTTGCGATCAAGCGTGGAGTACCTGACTCGGAAGTTAGGATTATTGCTGCACAATTGAAAACAACAGATGACATAATAGAAATCATAAATGACACAACCAGATACACAGGAAACCGAATTTAATTTCGGTGATATACAAGTTGGTAATGCACTAGATGTAGCTGATTTAGAAGCAATTCCAGAAACAACTCCAGAAGAAGTTGAAGAAACTTCTGAAGAAACTGAAAAAGAAACTCCAGAAGAATCTACGGAAGAAACTCAAGAAGACTCGACTGAAGAGGTTGCTGAAACAACTGAGGAAGTTACAGAAGAAAAATCAGAAGAGAAAGCAGAAGAAAATTCAGAAGAATTATCTACTGAAGAAATCCTTGGTGATCCTTTGGCAGAACCCGAAGAAGATAAAGAATCCGATGGCAGATCTTATGAAGGCTTCGATGATGAAGATAAGCAATTTGCTAAACAGATGTCTAATACTGCGTATGAACATTTTTCTAAAAAGCTACAAAGTTTAAAAGAAAAGAAAGATTCTGCGGAACAGACTCAGGATTTGATGTCACACCCAGAGGCTTACACACTAAATCCAGAATATCAAGACTTGGTAACTAACTATGATAAAGCTGCACAAGAACAGGCGCATTGGAAGAAACAATTGGTTTCTGTTAGAAACGGTAACGCTTGGAAATCAATAGAAGGTTATGACAAAAATGGCAAGCTTGTTATTGGTAAAGAAGAGTATCAACCAACTGGTGAATCTGAGATTGATATACAATCAGCACTTACAGAAGCTCAAACATTAAGTAAAGACTACAGCAAAAAAGCTTATAATATTCAAAAGAATCATGGTAATGACTATAAAGAATCTACAGCAATGTTAGAAGAAGAGCAGCGAAAACAGTTTAAATGGTTACAAGATGAAGAGATGGGCAAGAAAGTTATTGACATCCCAAATATCGGAAAAACCTCGATAAATAAACTTCGTAAACAATTTTCTGGAGTTTTACCCAAAGTATTCACAAATCATCCTATGTCAGAACTAGCTACTAATCTATGGGTGATGAATCAGATTATGGCAAAGCAACAGAACGAATTGACGCAAAAGCTTAAGAAACAGACGCGAAATAAAAAAGATTCTTTACGAAGCGAACCCACATCTACAACAGTTTCAGCAGACGATGATGACATCATCTCTATATCTGATAGTATGGCAGACTACTTCTCATAAAATACTGGCACGATCTTTGCTTACATAAAGATGCTTCTAGGCCAAGGGCATGGCATGCTACTATTTGTGAAGGGCATCACACGGACTAAGTTTTAACAATTAAATTATAATAAAATGGCAGTATCAGCTAAAGATCCGGCGAGTCTTTTAAATAAAGCACTCAACGAAACTAATGCGACTAGCGAGTTTAATAAACTCGAATACTATCTAGTTAAGAACGAGGTAGCCCTTTTCCCTAAATGGAATGTTTATGATTCCATGTATGGATCTATAAAGTGGCAACCTAATATGGGATCAGAACTTCAAGGGTTGACACCAACTCCGAGTCCTGTTCAGCGTAATATATTTGCTCCAGCAAAATTAAGTGATATCCCTGCAAAAGATATCTATGAAATTGGTGAACGAAATGAATCTGCAAAGCTTGCTTACCACAGGTATGAAAGCACACGTTTTCGTTTTTTAAGCAGTTTTGAAGCATTTTGGCGTGATCAACTAGCTTACGCACATTCTGACATTGTTCGTCAGATTCAGAATGCAAACAACCAGTTTGTTCGTACACTAATGTACTATCAAACACCTGACTTGTTTGTTGCTAAAGATGGTGCTGGATTTTTGTCTAGTGCAAATAATCTTGGAACCGGTATTGTAAAAACAGCACAGACTCAAGATGCTATTCGTGCAATAGGAAGTGCATCTAATCCAGATGATGATTCTATTGGTGGCTCAAGTGAAAACTTGTCCAAGCAAGGTGGTGAAGTTTTTCGTGCCGCAATTGATGGAGGTACTGCTGGTACTAATGCTGCTGATGTACTTAGGTTGAAAGACTTGTATAAAGCTATGCTTGTTTTGCAAGAAGATGTACAAGCACCAACGTTTGAACGCACATTTGGCGCACCTAAAACTTCTGAAATGATCAAGGGCAAGTATGTTCTTGTTTGTTCTACAGAAGCATGGGCATCTCTATTATGGGATACAGACTTAAAAACAAGTAGTGGTGCTAATCTTGCTTCTACCAATCAAGACTACATTAAAGATGGTTTTGCTGGTGATTTGTTTGGCAAGATTACAGTTAAGTATGATCCGTTTCCACTTCGGTTTTCCGATAATGGTTCATGGGTTCAACCGCAAAGTGTTGTTAACGGTAAAGTAGTTCCTAATCCGAACTATACTAAGTTCAATGCTTATAATAGTTCTTCTGCTTCTATTGGTTCTAACGAAGTTGCCTTCTTGTGTGGTGCAGATGCGTTTAAGACAATCTCTGTTGGACCACCACCGAAAGAATTCGCTGGTAAGAACATCTCTAAGAAGAAGTTGTATGGCATGAACTGGAATGGTCAAATTGACTTGACCGATCAGTTCTTAGTTCCAACTGCTGATCAAGGTGTAACTCACGCAACTAACTGGGATATGAACGTATACGGTGATTATCTGAAGTTTATCTCACAGACAATTCACGGTGGTATACCTGGTGATGCAAGACATTGTTTACCAATTGTTTTCCGTCGCAGACGTACCTCTTAATTAACACATGGGGGGAGGTTTTCTCCCCCCTTTTTTAAAATATTATGCCTATAGTAAGAACAGATATAAGAAAAGATCGTGATGTTACAATTAACGATCCAGTAGAAAATGGTTTTGGGACAGTAGCCGATGATACTCCCGGTGATTACAGCCAACATATAAAGTACGAAATTGCATTATTTCAAAATGTAGGAGCAACGAATCTTTATGTACTTTATGGAACTGGTACTGTGTCTACTTCAAATTATCATGTAAAGCTTACACCCGGGACACAAGTAGATTTAAATGATATTATTGGTGAACGAATAAGCATAGTATCAGACGCAAGTTCAGGATTAGGTGTTTTTACATTAGCAGCACCAAATCATTCTCATACAGATTTACCAGCATCACCACCAAACGATATAAACGGACAGTAATATGGCAAGAATTGTACAACAGGGTTTTATAAGCACATCAGGAACTTCTTTCGAGAACGAACCCATCATCAAGTCAGACGGTGCTGGCGAGATGATGCAGTGGCAACCATCTGACGGTGGTGCTGATGGTATATACATAATACAAGATGCAAGTAGTGGTTCCGCTGAACTAGGTATCGGTGTTTCACCGACTGCACCGTTAACAATTAGTGCGCCTGACCCGCAAATTTTAATTTCTGATTCTGCTGGAACAAATAAGTTAGTTGAAGTTCGTAGTAACAATGGAAACTTTGAGTTAGTTTCAAGAGACAACGCTTCTAATGGCGCATTTAAATTTATAGGTGAAGCAGGTTCCACTGAGACTACTCAGATGGAAATTTCTGCTGCGGGTGTAGTCTCAATAGGTGCTGCTAGTGGCGCGACTCATCCTAAATTTCAATTAGTTCCCGGCACTTCGTCTGGAGACTCAATGATTCAATTTCGCAATACTGCGAATGATGGAACAGTCGCACAGATAAAAGCTAAACAAACAAGCGGCACAGTAGATGGGTTAGCTATTGGAACAGGCGAATCAGAACACTTTGTTATCGACGCTAGTGGTGCAGTTACTTTTTCGTCTGATGACCATAGCGATCAGTTTGTTATTACTAATGCAGAAGCTAGTTCAAGTTCTGCACCTGATTTGGTTCTGTATCGCAACTCAGCTACACCAGCTAATTCTGACAATCTTGGGTTAATTCAATTTAGAGGTGAAAACAGTGCTGATGAAGCTATTAACTACGGTTCAATTTTAGGAACTGCAACTAACGTAACAAATGGCAGTGAACATTCTAAGCTAACATTTTATACTTTCGCCTCTGGAACTGAAACAGCAACGCTAACGCTTGAGAGTGGTGCAGTATCAATGCCAAGCGGATCAGTAACAATTGGTTCACTAGACATCGGACACGGTGCTGGCGCACACGTTACTAACACACAAGTTGGAACAGACGCTTTAGATTCTAGTGGCGGTGGTGCAGAACATAATACAGCAATTGGTAATAGTGCGGGAACAGCAGTTGGAAGCGGAAAAAGAAATACATTAACTGGTTCGCTTTCTGGTGCAGCAATAGTTTCTGGCGATGACAACACAGCTATTGGTTACAATGCTTTAAATGATTTCACAGGATCAGATGCGACTGCTGTCGGTAGTGGTGCAGCAGACGTTGCAGTTAGCCAAACTGGTTTAACTGCTGTTGGCACAGGTGCTTTAGGGGCAGCAACTTCTGGGAATTTTAATACTGCTGTCGGTAAAGATGCTTTAGCTACAACTGTAGACGGGGCAAGCAATACGGCGGTTGGTCGTGATGCTTTAGGTGGTGCGGATTGTGCAGATAATAACACAGCAGTTGGTAAAGACTCGCTTAAAGTTTTCACAGGATCAAGCGCAACTGCTGTAGGTTCTGGCGCATTAGACGCTTGCACGACTGGTGCTGAAAACGTGGCGGTGGGTAGTGGCGCATTAGGTGCTGTTATTGACGGACATTACAACACTGCTGTCGGAACGTCTGCGTTAGCTACCGATTGTGGTAGTTCAAATGTTGCTGTTGGTCGTGAAGCACTAAACGTATTTACTGGAGATGAAGCAACAGCAATAGGTGTATCAGCAGGAACAAAAGCAACAAATCCGAATTACCTAACAGTTGTTGGTAGGAGTTCATTTAGCCAGTTAGTAAATCAAGCTAGTAACACAGGTTTGGGTTGGAAAGCTGGTGAGAATACAATTGGAACAGCAAATACTTTTATTGGCACTGCCGCTGGGCGTAAAGCAGGTGATGTTGATGATTCAATAGCAATCGGAGTAGACGCATTAAACGGTAGCAGTTTTTCAAATGCTACTTGTGATTTAAACAGTTCAACAACTGTTACTTGTGATTCAAACACGGACATAATAGTCGGACAAGCTGTTCAAGGAACTGGCATTCCAAATGGCGCGTATGTTACAGCGGTGAATGATTCAACAGCAGTTACTTCATTTACTTTATCTGCTGCGGCTACAACTACTGTAAACAACACAACTCTTACGTTCATAAAAGGAACTGGTGATTACAATATTGCGATTGGCAACTATTCCCAAGATGGATTCACTTCAGGACTTGGAAATGTCAGTGTGGGTTATCATTCATTAGGTGCTATTACAACAGGTCAATACAATACTGCACTAGGACATCAAGCGGGTTACTCAGCAACAGGTTCCAACAATATTTATCTTGGAAGAAACGCAAGCGTTTATGGAACTAGTCAAAGTTATTGTATTGCTATTGGTGATGCAGCTTTAAGTGGTGATGGCAGCACAGCACCTACTGGTAATTACAACATAGCAATAGGTGGACTTTCTTTAGACGCAAGCACAACGGGATTTGCTAATATTGCTATCGGACACGAAGCCGGAACCGCAATGGTTAATGGTAATTACTTAACTGCTGTTGGACACAACGCAGGTAAATTAATTGCTGACGCACATCAATGCACAGCGATTGGATTTAATGCATTAGCGGCAGACGCTGGTAACTACAATACAGCAGTTGGTGCAGGTTGTTTAACTAGTTGCACAGGAACTGAGAATACTGCTGTAGGTCAAGGAGCGGGATATTCATTAACTGGTAACAGCTCAACCTTAGTGGGTTTTGGTTCAGGTGATGCGATCACTACTGGTAATAATAATACAGCAGTAGGTTCTCTCTCTTTGGGTACAAGTATTGACGGGGCTAATAATGCAGCATTTGGATATACGGCTTTGGGTAATGCTGATTGTGGCGATGACAATACCGCTATTGGTCAGGGCGCACTTAAAGTTTCTACTGGCAGTGCTAACACAGCAGTAGGTTCTGCTTCGGCTGACGCAGTAACAACTGGAACAGGTATAGTAGCTGTGGGTTACGCTGCATTATCAATTTCAAATGAT
>Ga0098036_1001045_pt1 | contig 10728 bp, 27 predicted proteins | sample 4_EtaG_FD_77064 | JGI IMG/M metagenome (GOLD analysis project Ga0098036, IMG submission 77064) | Marine viral communities from the Subarctic Pacific Ocean - 4_ETSP_OMZ_AT15127 metaG | ecosystem: Environmental > Aquatic > Marine > Oceanic | place: Pacific Ocean | collected 2015-01-07 | reverse complement strand
ACATTTTAGTTATTCTGGTGCAGATGGTTCTGGTGATGTTTCTACAGATGGAGTTCAAACTTTAACAAACAAAACTTTAACTTTACCAAAAATAAATGAAGATGTTACAACAACTTCTACTTCAACAGAGTTAAATAAACTAGATGCACTAAGTAGAGGAAGTATTATTTATGGTAACTCTAGTGCAGCTACAGCAATTTTAACTAAAGGTAGTGCGGACACAGTATTAACATCAGATGGAACAGATATAAGTTGGCAAGCTGCTTCTACTGGTAGAACAGGCACAGTTGACTGGCAAACAGGATCAATTAAAACAAGTACATTTACAGCAGCTAATGGTGAAGGTTATTTTGCAAATACATCAGGTGGTGCATTCACTATGAATTTACCAGCAGGTTCTGCTGGAGCAATCGTATCGGTTGTAGATTACACAAATACTTTTCAAACAAATAATTTAACAATTACACCAAATGGATCAGAAAAAATTGGAGGAATAGCAACTTCTGCAGTTTTAAGCACCGAAGGACAATCAGTAACTTTAGTTTATATAGATGGAACTGAAGGTTGGAAGAACGTTCAAGATTCAACTTCAAATGTTACAGGAAATCCATTTATAGTAGCAACAGGAGGTACAATTACTACTTGTGGAAATTTTAAAATTCATACTTTTACTGGTGATTCAACTTTTACAGTTTCATCAACAGCTTCATGTTCAGCTAATAATGCTGTGGCATACATGGTAGTAGCTGGTGGAGGTGGTGGTGGAGGTGACGCTGGTGGTGGTGGAGGAGCAGGAGGATTTAGAGAAGGAACAACTGCACCAGTAGTTCCCTACACAGCTTCTCCTTTAGTAGCTCCAGCAGGAATAACAGTTACAGCACAAGGATATCCAATTGCAGTGGGTGGAGGTGGACCAGCAGGTGCAGGTCAAGGACCTGAATCTCCAAATGCACCACAAGGTTCAAAAGGAACACCTGGTGATGTTTCAACATTTTCATCAATAACATCAGCAGGTGGAGGAGGTGGAGCAAAAGAACCTAGTTCACCAAGTCCAGGACCAAATGACGGACAAGGATTACCAGGAGGTTCAGGTGGTGGTGGTAGTTACACTTCATCAGGAAAACCTTTAGCAGGAAAAGCAGGAACAGGTAACACACCTCCAGTTAGTCCAGCACAAGGTACAGATGGTGGTCAAGGTCCAATAGGTACAGGATCGCCTTCTAACTCATCAAGTGGTGGTGGTGGAGCAACTGCTGCTGGTACAGGCACAAATCCACCTGGAGCTGGTGGTGCAGGTGGTGCAGGTGCAACAACACATATTTCAGGTTCTCCAGTAGCTTATGCTGGTGGAGGTGGAGGTGCAGGAGGTTCTGCTGGACCAGGAGGAGCAGGTGGAACAGGTGGTGGTGGAGCAGGTGGAAATACAGGTAATCCAGGTAATGCAGGTACAACTAATAGAGGTGGTGGTGGCGGTGGAGGTTTTCCAGACCCACAATCAGGTGGTGCTGGAGGATCAGGTATAGTAATATTAAGATATAGATTTCAATAGTTGAAATAAATTAACAAATAACATATAAGGATAAACATTGTGGCACATTACGCAAAATTAGGTATTAATAGTAAAGTTATCTCAGTTCACGTTGTTAATAATGATGACTGCTTAAATGCTGATGGTATTGAAGATGAAGAAGTAGGTAGACAATTCTTAGAAAGAATACATAACTATCCTATTTGGGTTAAAACATCTTACAATACATTAAATGGAAAACATAAAAATGGTGGTACACCTTTAAGAGGTAACTACGCAGGTATAGGTATGATTTATGATGAAGATAATGATCTTTTCATTTCTAAAAAACCTCATGCTAGTTGGACTTTAAATGTTGCAGAAGCAAGATGGCAATCACCAATAGGTGATCCTCCAGAATTATCAGAAGAGGAACAATTAACTCATATATATGACTGGGATGAGTCTAATGGAAGTTGGAATAAAAATAAAGTAGAAAAATAATTTATGCAGAAGGTGGTACTGTCTGAAATTAATTTAATACATAGTTCTGTTGATCTTCCTAAAGGTTTTGAAATTAATAGAGATAAAATTAAAAACGATATTATTAAATCTTTTATAGATAAAAAACGAATCAACACAAATCCAAAATCATATTCATACAAAGATTATAAAGTAACTTTTTCACAACCTTTACAATGGTTAAAAGATTATATTAGAGATAATATTAGAGTAGAGTATGGATTTACTTTAGTTGATAAATCACAACATGGTAATGTTTTTAATCCTAAAGAACAATCTTATTTAAGACATGAAATAGACCCTGTAGATTTAATAAACTCACCTGATTACACATTAATTTATGCTTTAGATTGTGAAAAAAATTCTTGTGAACTTGTTATTGAGTATGATGATAATAGAAGAAAAAATAGAACTTGGCATTTACCTGTGTATAACAATCACTTCTATATGTTTCCTGCCACACAGAAATACTTTATAACTAAGAATAACTCTAAACAACTAAATGTTCTATTGACTATTAATTATGAATATATCTAATTACTATTGGTATTTTCAATCTGCTATACCACCAAGAATTTGCGACATGATTGTTAAATATGGTCAAGCAGAAAAGAACAGAGAGATTATGGCTATTACAGGTGGTTATGGTAGAGATAGAGATTTAAATAAAAATCCTCTTAATAAAGATGAAATAAAAAATTTACAAAAGAAAAGAGATTCTAATATTGTTTGGATGAATGATAAATGGATATATAAAGAAATACATCCTTATGTTCATATGGCAAATAAAAATGCAGGTTGGAATTTTAATTGGGATTGGTCAGAGCCTTGTCAGTTTACTATATATAAAAAAGGACAATACTATGATTGGCATTGTGATGGTTGGGATGAACCTTATCAGGTAGAAGGACCAACTAAAGGAAAGATAAGAAAATTATCTGTAACAGTTAGTTTGACAGACCCAAAAGAATACAAAGGTGGAGAGCTAGAGTTTGATTTTAGAAACTTAGACCCTGATAAAAAACCAAATATCAGAGTTTGTACTGAAATATTACCTCAAGGTTCTTTAGTGGTATTTCCTAGCTTTGTATGGCACAGAGTTAAACCAGTAACTAAAGGAGAGAGGAATAGTCTAGTGATATGGAATCTAGGTTATCCATTTAAATAATATGAATGATATAAAACAAGGCGGAAGTAGTAAACCTAAAGGTCATGTAGATTTTAAATTTTCACTTTATTTTCAAACACCAATATGGATTGCAGAAGTACCTATGTTTCTTAAAAACGCAACTAAAGTAACAGATAAATATATTAAGAAAGCTGATAAACTTTTAAAAGATAAATTAAAAAATGAACCTAAATGGAAAAAAGATATAGGTACATTTGGCTTATCAAAACATAGTGAAAGTTTTTTTAATGATCTTAAAGTAAAAGACTTAGTTGAATTTATAGGTCAACGATCTTATGAGTTTTTAAATTGGCAAGGATTTAATTTACAAAATCATAGCTTACACTTTACAGAATTTTGGGTTCAAGAGTTTAGTGAAAAAGGTGGTGGTCATCATGATACTCATGTTCATTGGAATCAGCACGTTTCAGGATTCTACTTTTTAAAATGTAGTGAAAAAACTTCTTTTCCAATATTTCATGATCCAAGACCAGGTGCAGAGATGACAAAGATACCTTTAAAAAATCAATCACAAATTACAATGGGAACTAATCAAGTTCATTACAAGCCTAATCCAGGAACTATGATTATTTTTCCAGGTTATGTTCCACATCAGTTTGCAGTAGATGCAGGAATAGAACCATTTAGATTTATACATTGGAATATAAAAGTTGTTGAAACAACAATATCAAAAGAAAGGAGTAATAATAATGAGCTTCCAAAAAAATAAATATTGTTTAATTAAAGAAGCTGTACCAAAAGATATAGCTACATTTGTTTACAATTATTTTTTACTTAAAAGACAAGTGGCTAGAACTTTGTTTGACGAGAAATATATATCAAACTTTACAGAAGAATGGGGTACTTGGGTAGATTCACAAGTTCCAGGGACATATTCGCATTATTCAGATATAGCTATGGAAACATTGCTTATAAGAACTTTACCTATTATGGAAAAGAAAACAGGACTTAAATTAAATCCTACTTATTCTTATGCTAGAATATATAAAACAGGTGATGTGCTACACAGACATAAAGATAGATTTTCATGTGAAATATCTACAACATTAAACCTTGGTGGTGATCCATGGTGTATATATTTAGAGCCTAAAAAAAATGTAGGTATACCTGATGGAAAAAAAATAACAGTATCAAGTAATAATAAAGGAACTAAAGTTATTTTAAAACCAGGTGATATGCTTGTTTATAAAGGTATGGAGTTAGAACATTGGAGAGAAGAGTTCCAAGGTGATAAATGTTGTCAAGTTTTTTTACATTACAACGATCAAAAATCTAAAAATGCACAACAAAATATTTATGATCGTAGAAAACATTTAGGACTTCCTTCTTATTTTAAACAATGATATAGGAAGATTGGGGTGGGTCATACCTAAACCACCTGACTCATCCCTTTAAAATAAATATCAATTACACCCCATATCTGATAATAAAATTAAATGAAGTTTATGTTAATTTTAAAGGTATGTTCCGTTGTACACTTGAATTGTTTACCACCAATTCAGGACAATTTTTTATTTAATTCTTGGTCAGAATGTGCTAGTGCAGGTTATCTACGATCTATTGAAACAAATAATAATATAGGTAGTATTATGGTTAATAGAAATAAAATTGTTGTAAACTTTGAGTGTGTAGAAGTTAAAGAATCATAGGAGAATATTATGGATAAAATGATAGGAATATTTTTAGAAGAGATAACAAAATTTTGGGAAAAAGCAAAAAGATATGTCAAAGATAAAATTAAAAAAATCATCTGCAAGTGCAAATGCACAAAAAAAAATTAAAAATTACGCAGAAAAAAATAATAGTATTCGTATCTCTTACCATGAGAAGGTATGTCAAGAACGTATGAAAACTTTATTTAAAGCGATTGACGAGATGCGTAAAGATATAAAAAGTTTACACTCTGATATGAATAAAGGTAAGGGTGTTATTAGTTTTCTTATTATTATAGGCGGACTTATAGGAGCTGCAGTTGGTTTCTTTAAATGGAATGGCTAAACGCAATAAAACAGCTTCAACAGGATTATATAATGAACTCATCGCACAAGCTAAATTTGCACAAGACCCTAACAAGATTGTATTTGTACCAGCTATGGGTATTGGTCCAATAGATATGGTAGTGCTAGATATTAACACAGGTGAGTATCAAGCCTATGATGTAAAGACTGCAAACTATAGAAAATCTGACTATATACCTAAAGATAAATATGTAAGAAAGGCAGGATCATTGATAAATAGGAGCTTGACAGAGCTACAAAAAAAATTAAAGGTTAAGATATATTATAATAGATGAAACTATCGAAGCATTTCAAATTAGAAGAGTTTACCAAGTCTATGACGGCTCAACGTAAAGGTATTGATAATACCCCAGGAGCAGGTGATATAAAAAATTTAGAAGATTTATGCTACTGTGTATTAGAACCTGTAAGAAATAAGTTTGATAAACCTGTAACAATTACATCAGGATATAGATCAGAAGAGCTGTGTGTAGCTATAGGTAGTAAAAAAACTAGCCAACACGCCAAGGGACAAGCAGCAGACTTTGAGATAGCTGGTGTACCTAATATAAAAGTAGCTTATTGGATTGCAAACAACTGCGACTTTGACCAACTCATCCTTGAATATTATAAAAAAGATGATCCAGCTGCAGGTTGGATTCATTGTAGTTATAATGAGAAAGGTAATAACAGAAAACAAATACTTACCTACGATGGTAAAACTTTTGAAAATAATTTACCAGACATGGAATGGAAAGATGGTAAGGTAGTAGAATAATGTGGTTAAATTTATTAGGCATGGGAGTAAAGACAGCTGCCAAGCTATATCAAGACAAACAAAAAACTAAAGAAGCATTATCAGAAGCCAGACTTCACCATGCAGAGAAGATGAGGAGGGGGGAGATAGAATATAAAGGTAAAGTATTCGAGCATCAGAAGGGAGACTGGAAAGATGAGTTCGTACTTATCGTGTTGTCTACCCCTATCTTCATGTTAGCTTACTCTGTATTTGCAGATGATCCAGAAATAGAACAGAAGATGGATTTATTCTTTGAGAAACTACAATCAATGCCTTGGTGGTTGGTTGGACTTTGGGTATCAGTCGTTGCTGCTATCTATGGTATCAAAGCAAGTGAAATAAAAAACTTCAGCAAATGACCATCAAAAAATCTTTTGCACAACAGTACAGTCGTAAAGTAAATCTACTATCACAACAAACAGGAAAGTATGGCAAGAGTAAAGTTCGATCTACAAAAACCAAAGCACGAAAGAATACAAAAAAATACTAGCCTAGGTAGACGACCCAAAATATCATCTATGAACAAGCACAAAAAACGTAGCTGGAAAAAATATGTAGGTCAGGGTAGATGAAACCTATCATAATTACCTTGTTATACTTAACCTTTGGTGGTGAAATAAAGCAAGATAGTTTTGAAATCTTTACAAGTTGTAGCTCTTGGTTTAATACCAATGTAACAGCTGTGGAAAAAAAGAAAAAGACATTTATGTCTAATCATTATTACCACACTTACAAAGGTAAAAAAGTTATAGGATATATTTGCGGAGGAGAAGAACCACAATGAAAAAACCAAAAAGTAAATTAGAATATTTAAAAAAGAATATAGTTATAGTTCCTGTGATAGCAGCAATTATTGCTGGAACATTTACATCAGTTAGATATGTCCTTAACCTTACAGATACTATTACAGCTAACCAAGAAACCATTATTAAATTAGAAGAAAGATTTAATAATTCTAGAGCTGACATCAATGACCTTAAACAAAGACTATCAGCTGCGGAAGCAACATGGACTATGGCAGAAAATTTATACAGACAATTAGCAGACACAGTAAGAGATCACACTTATGACCTTAAAGACCTTACGAGATAATTTATTATGGATTATATTTTTTCTTTGTGTAGCAACTTATGCACAAGCAAGGAATGATTATCTTAATGACTACGGAACTTGTGAAAGAGGTAGTTGGGAAACTTATACAGAAGTTAGACAACACGAATACAAAACAGGCACAAGTGATGAATATCAAGATCAAACATTAGGTTTTAGATTTCGTATGCCATTAGGTGCTGTGTGTAGTGATGAGTATATTGCAGAGATGCAGAAGAAAAGTAAAATAAAAACTCAACTTGAACTTATAAAAGAGTGTAAAAGAATACCTAGAATTAGTCCACCACCTTTAGAATTTGCAGAGCTATTTAATATGTGTAATAAATTAGGAGTAGTAGGAGTAGTACAAGAAAAAAGACCAGAAGGTAGACATTGGGATAATTTAAAAATAAAGTATTTAAAAGACAATCCTGATATTATAATAATGGAACAGGCAATACCAAATGAAATTAAATGAAGGTACAAAAGTAAGCACCGATCTTAAGACTATTTTATCGATCGTAGCAGGTGTTGCTATTGGTGTATGGGTTTACTTTGGTATAGAAGAAAGACTTAACAGATTAGAAACAGCAGATACTCTTTTTGCTGCTGATCTTTTAAAGAAAGCAGAACAAGAACCTAAAAATTTAGAAATGTATATGCTTATAGAACATTTAGCAACACAGATAGAATCAATAGAAAAAGAGATAGAAGCTAGTAGATATAATAAAGTAAACATAGACCATCTCAAAGAACAAATACTTTCAATACAAAAAGATATTGAAAAATTAAGAAATGGTAATCACTAATGGTAGAAATTGTTATAGCTTTAATCATGCACCTCAATGGAGATATAGTTGAGCATACTTATAAAGAAAAAATGTCTGCTTGTTTAAAATCTAAACGTATAGCACAGAGAGAAGTTAATCCTCAGTCTGTTAGGTTCTCTTGTAATAAAATAAAAGCAGAGACAGAAATCTATATGGGTGCTAAGAAGATTGTAAAGATTATATCATTGACTAATTAATGTATTGTTTGATTTGGTTTCGGAATGATCGTTGGCAGATATTCACAAACGAGATATGGGACACAGAAAAAGAAGCCACAGAATATGCCAAACGAGGGAACTTTAAAAAGAAAGATAAATGGAAAGTTGTTTTATACGACAGAAAATATTATAGATAGTTATGGCTATAAATAAAGCAAAGATGAAATGCAACGCACCTAAACGACAAGTACAAGGTGGTAAGAAGTTTGTTGTTAAGGCTTGTAAGGATGGCAAAGAAAAGATTATTAGATATGGCGATGCTAATATGAAGATACGTAAGTCAAATCCTGCAGCTAGAAAGAGCTTCAGAGCTAGGCATAATTGCAAAACTGCAACAGATAAATTTACAGCTCGTTATTGGTCTTGCAAAAAATGGTAAAGAAAAAAACCTGGTCTAAAAGAAACCTTACTTTAGTTTGTGGATATTGCATCATGTGTAAAAGACAGCTATTGAGTAATGAAGGTGGATGGATTATAAATGCAGAGAAGAAACGATTTTGTGAACAATATGGTGAAAACACAGAAAGTTGTTTCGATAAATATATAAACATAAGGAGACAAAATGTACGGCAAGAAATCAAAAGGTAAACTTACAAAGAAACAAAAGACTTTACCTAAATCATTACAAAAAAAAATAGTTAAATCTAAATCAAAAAGGAAATAATGAAAAAAGGTTATCACAAAACTAAATCAGGTAAGACTGCTAAAAAAGGTTTGTATTACAACATCAATAAAAGAAAGAAATCTGGTACAAGTAGAAGTAAATCTAAATCTACTGTAAGTAAAAAAAGCTATCAATCTATGTTAAGAGGATTTAAGTAAGCAATTCTTCTTTTAATTGTTTAAACTCTTCGTGTATTGTTTTCTCTGGTGTCCAAAACCTTTGACCCAATGCTTTTAATCTACGATGATGTATAACTGTAGAGTGATCTATCTTTAACATTCTACCTAGTTGAGATAACGATACACCATACATCTCGATCATTAAATTAATTATAATACTTCTAGCTCTAACTAAAAATTCAAAACGTCTTACACCTAACACTTCTTGTTTACTAACTTCATATTGAACACAAATTTTATTGACGACTGTATCTAAAGTTTGAGGATAAACTTTCTTTCGGTCTGATGCTAAACCATTTTTCTTCTCTTCAAATCTTTCTTGTCTTAATTTTAATTTTAATAACTGACCTTCTATCTTTGCTTTACTTTGTTGCAATGACATACGATAGCCATTCTTAAATCCTGTCTTGTAAATTAAAAGTTCTCTCCCTGTTAGTTCCCTATACATAGGAGCTTTCATAGCTTGTTTTAATTGTGTAAGTGTTTTCATTTGCGTAGCATCCCCTCTGTTGTTTGCACAACCTTTTGTTGTTTTTATAACGATGTAATTAATGACTATCTATTTGCCATTAATTGCTCTCTGCACTCAGTGACTTTCAAATGTAAGTTATAACTTTCAACTTTCAATTTGTTAGCCTTCTGCACTGTTTGAACATACAACTCACTTTTCTTTTGTTGTTTGTCCATCAGTTTCTGCAGACGCTTTCTGATTTCCATCAGCATCCTCCTTCACTTTTGTGTGATCCCATTTAATTTCGTTGACCACTACTTCTACTAACTCTCCCTCATTTGAGGGGTCGGCAGCTTTCTCTACGGAATTAAACTTTTCTACATATTTAAAGTTTGCATCTCCATACCTTGTTCTTATATAAGATTTAACCCTTTTGTCAATCATAGTCCCTTTCGATTGCCATATCAATATAATGCTTTGCTTTGAGTAAATCTTCTTTCTGACCCTTCTGCTTGTGTCTGCATAGATACTTAATAGCATTTCCTTCAGCAAAAGGAAGGTTGTTTTTATTAATAAATTCTGATGGTTGTATAGTCATTGAGCTGTAATGATCTCCACCTATTTGTTTTTTATATACATTATCAGTCATAGTTTTATAGGGACAGAGCAAGGCTACTATGTGATTTCTCTTGATGTCCCATAATTTATATTACTTTTAAGTTTGGAGTCTGTGGCAAGGGAAAACAACGTAAGAAAGTCAAGGGTGATGACTAAAACCTCGCCACAAACTTAGAGCCTAAGCTCTATCTTCTGTAATTACCATAAGTTCCAGTTTTTTGGTAGGGTTTTTTATACCCACCCATTGCTGGTTGTTGTCCACCACTACCAGATTGAGGTGCTTTATTATCACTAGGTGAAAGCACTACGTTCAATCCTCCTGTTGGTGAGCCATCTTCATTGGTATCGTCAAAAGCAGCTTGGTTATACCAAGTGTCGCCTACTTTAGCTCCTATTCTCCACGTTTTTCCTTGTGGGGATTTAGGATTTATAGGTGCAACCCAACTAGGTCTGTTATCTCCTGGTTGTTTGTCTGCATTCGGTATAAGTTTTATATATATCTTATCCATTTATATGTTCTCCTGTTTGTTTAGTTTATCCTCTACGTTTTCGACAACATTCATTATCGCTTTGTAAGTAGAGGGATGTTTAGTTAAGGCTTGTTCAATGTATGGGTCGTTATATTTTCTAACTTGCCTATACTCATAAATGTTTCTACATTTTTT
>Ga0098036_1001042_pt1 | contig 10737 bp, 12 predicted proteins | sample 4_EtaG_FD_77064 | JGI IMG/M metagenome (GOLD analysis project Ga0098036, IMG submission 77064) | Marine viral communities from the Subarctic Pacific Ocean - 4_ETSP_OMZ_AT15127 metaG | ecosystem: Environmental > Aquatic > Marine > Oceanic | place: Pacific Ocean | collected 2015-01-07 | reverse complement strand
CTTGTCTCAAATCAAAATCAACAACTTTCCACTTACCTTTTACAAAGTGTTTATCTATCACCAACTCTATCTGTCCATTATTATCGTAAGCGCTTCCTACTTCTACAGATTGTTCATTTAATAAATCCTTGAGTTTTATCATCGGAACTTTCCTGCTAAAATCCTACCTGCTGAAGCCATAACTCTTCTAGCATCATCATCTGCACGATAGTACGTTGGCTTTTTACCCTTTTCTTTTTCTTGTTGCTCATCATATTGTGTTGATTCAATATATCTTCCGAACTGACCATATAAGTCTTCCATAGCACGTGTTATTTGAGACATATACTCATACACCTTTTTTTCTTCATTCGTAGTCCAACTATTATACTGCTTTAGTAACCTATCAAACTTAGCTGATGGTTTACCACCAATAGCTGCGGCTATCAATCCATTGGTAAAATCTTTTGCTGCTTTTACTTTAGCATTCACTTTATTTTTATCTCTGTATCTTTGAGAAAGTAAATTTTTATATCTTCTTTCGTTTCCATCTCTGAACTCACCATCGGTTTTCCACTTCCAAGAACCCTCACCAACTGCGTATCTCATTTCTCTTTTTTCTTTACCACCCATGTAAGGCATATTTTCATCTAAAGTAACTTGATAGTAAACAATGCCAGGTAGTTGTTGTACAGCCGCTAAACTTTGATACCCAAACTTATCAATACCAAAAGACATCTTATCATCACCATAGAGTGAACTTCTTGAACCAGCTCTCATACCCATACCTTTTCCTGTAGCCGCTTTACGTTTTTGGTCTACATTCCTCCAAGATTTTGTATACCAAAGTGGTTTACCATCTTTTAGTACAATAAGTGCAGTGCCTTTTTCTACTTGTTGAATCGAATTGTAATCACCATATCTTTTTTTAGATGGTAAATCAATCTTTTTTGTTGCGACTGCAAACTCTATACCTTTTTTCTTAGGTTTTGGATTCTTTTCGATTTGGCTATCTCTAACCTTATCCCATTGAACACCAAGTTTTGCACCATAGGTGAAGAAGTCTCTATCTAAACCTTGAAAGTTATTCACCATTTTTCTAAGAATGGAACTTCTAAATGCTTCAGCTAACATACCACTAGCTTTTGATTCTCTCAATATATCTTTTAACTTTATCATATTATCTTCCAAACTTTAGAATTAATTGTTTCATCTTTGGTAATTTTATAGCTCTGAATTTTTTCTGTAATGCTGGTTTTTTATCGTAAGCTTTATCTATTGTTACTATTAGATTAGCAGTCTGTAAATCAAGACCTTTTTCCATTTGTTTATTTTTTAGAACCTTTTTAGCGACATCAACACCACTAACTTCATTTACGGATTCAAATAAATCATCTAAATTAAATCTCATCATAGGTCTCATAAGTTTACGGTCATAGGGTTGTTTAATAATATCTTTTACATCATTTTTTGTGATTCTATTTCTACCTGGATAACTTTGGTTTATTCTATCGGCTACATGGTCTAATGCTTTTGCTAATTTTTTATCTTGTCGTCTATAATCTTGTGCTAACATTCTAGCATTATCTTCAACATACTCACCATATGAACTAATTTCATTTACGGATTCTTTGAATAAAGGTAAACCTTTTTTCTTTTGAGCAATATTGATTTTTTTAATCAATGTTTTTTTCATCTTTTTATCGTCAGCTGTTTTGAATTGTGTATCAAAGACGTGTTGCATATATGCGTGAAGTTCTTTTGGTCCCATTTTTTCAAGTAAGGATTCTTTTACAGGCTTCTGCCCTAATTTTTTTCTGATAACATTTATTTGCTGTTTAATTTTTTTCTGTGCTGGACTACCAGGCATCTGTTTCATAGCTTTTGCTAGCAATATAATCTGTTGCATTTCTAATGAACTCATTTTTCGTTCAGCTTCTTTTACGGATTCTCTTCGCTTTCCTGCTTTGGATTTTTTTACACAATTAGGATATTTTTTACCGAATAAGGTTTTCATACCTCTCTTGACGTACCCTTTCCAACATTTTTCACAAAGACATTGTTTCATTATCTTCCTCTCCTCAATCCCATAGCTTTTCTCTTACGCATAGACTTGATTCGTTTTCTAAGAATCATTGCTTTTTTACCACGTTTTTTAATAGCAGCTTTACGCATTGCTCTTTTCTTCAACATTCTTTGCTGTCCTGATACCCTAACACATTGCTTTTTTGATGGTACGTATCTTTTATTTCGAGGACAAATGACACGTAGTTTTAGTTTCTTACCTCTAATAACTCTTTTCTTACGTAACTCATTTACTATTCCAACCCTATTGACAACTTCTTTTACGAAAGCATCAACAAGAGCATTGAATTGTTCTTCATCATTGAGAACATCTTCAGTCACTTCATCAAAAAATCCGTTTTGATATGAAATTTCAACAAGTTCTTTTAACATACTACGCCTTATTTAGAAATAATTTTAGTTCAACTAATAAATCTTTGTAAGCTTTCATAATAGAAACTGCTTTTTTCTTATCACCACCTTTATCAGCTTCTTTTATCATCATCTTCATATTCTTTTCAAGTGAGGCAATATCTTTTAGTGCTGACTTTTTTGCACCTTGAAACATTGGTGGTGCTTCATCAAGTCTAAAGTCTTTCCATTGTTCCCACATTTTCTTTGTATACTTTGGCATTATAGACCTCTTATAATATCGTTAGTTATAGATTCCACCTTACAATACTTACCACATTCATTTGGATTTCTTTCATCCATTCTCACACTTTCTGTAATTACACCCTCATTTGTTTTACCTTGTGGGTATAAAAATGCACCTTGTGTAGATGGGTTGGATACGAAATCAAAAGCAATAAGTTCGAAGTCAGGCTGAACTGCAACTGTTTGTTTACCTGTTTCTTCATCTTCTTTGATTGCTTCTACTGAACCCATACCCCTTGAAGATATGCCAAGTTTGATACCTGATTTGAATAATTCTTTTAGGATATTACCACTTGGTGTTGGTAAAACTTCTACCTCACCAACCAAGTCATCATTTTCCCACCACATCTTTTTGATGTTATGTGAAACGTTCTGTAAATTGACTACAGAAGACTCAGGATGGTCTAACTCACCCATAGCTCTTCTTTCAGTTATAAAAGAGTCATTATACTTTTTAGCTTCACGTACTAAAATTTCTTTTGGATATATTCTTCCATTTTGGTTTTCAGCGTTTGCTCTCTGTAGAACACCTTTTACCAAAAGCTTACCATTACCCATACCCTCATTTATAGTTTCGGGCATTACCTCAAAAGGTAAGTAATCTATTAGAAGTTGTTTATTCATTAGCTTCTCACTTTTATTATTTCTGTTCTTATTTCTTCCAAATCTTCAATACAACTATCGACTTTTGAAAGTGCTTCTATTTTATTGAAAGCATCTCTCTCACCATTTTTCAACGCTTCCGCACAAAAAACTTCTGTAACTTTGATTGTATCCATGAGTTTGTATAATAACTCATGCTTGAAGTGATTCCACTTCGGTTTCTTTTTTAGGTTCACTTAAGTTGACCGACTTTGTTCGCTAACTTAACTAACCTTTCACTAATTTTTTGTAAAGCTGAATGTGTTCTCTTCCAATAACCTCTACTATCGACATTCAATTCATTTTTCAATCGAACATTCATCTTTACCATTTTTTCTAATTCTCTTAAAGTATCACGTACTTCCATCATTGACTTACCTATCTTCTGTTTTGGTGATAGTGTTTCGTCATTTCTCCAATCGTGATATTTTCCCTCATTGACATTTTCAAGTCTTTTATCAACTTGTTTTGCTTTACTAGGTTCAACCCTCTTTACACTCGCGATTCCTTTTCTACCTTTTTTGAGATTCTTAGCAACCATCATTTCTGCTGCACCTTTAGAACCTGCATCAACTATAATAGTAGCTGTCTCACCCTTATCACCAATATTGAACTTTACAGCGAATTTAGCTTCCATCTTATAACCACTTTGTTTAGCAATCTTCTTTCTTCTATCTTTCTTACCTTTACCACTAAAAGCATAAGGTGTGCTGTAGTGCATAGCACCTGCGGTAGCGGTGGTAGAAGCTTCTTCTATTTCTTGTTGGATAAGTTCTCTAATATAGGCTTTTAGTTGCTCTCTAACCTTTGGCGACATTATCTATCTCCTGAATAAGTTGGTAATATCTCATTAGTGAAACAACCTGCTTATCAGAAACAACCTTGCCTTTTTTGAGAGAATCGGCTTGATTTACAACTTCGTTGATTTTGATTTTTGTAATCTTATCATCAACTGTATTTATTTTTTCAGAAAGAACTTGTTTGATATCGTTGATTTCATTGTCAACATATTCTCTCAACTTATTTGTGTTAGAGATATTATTGATGTATTCTTTCAACAATGTTTTTTGTTTCTCTGATAGATTGGAGTATTTTTTATTGAACTTTTCGACTAATGTTTGATAAGCCAAAAGTCGTAAATCTTTTTCTTGCTGTTTTAGATAATCGTAAGTCTTGTCTTTCTTGACAGTTACGTTATCATGTGTCATGTTTTCCATGAGGGTATGATGTGATTTTTCATACAAAACAGGATTTGTTTCTTCACTTGACTCAAATATATTGTAGATTGAAGCTAAAACTTTATAGTTAGGTATTCTTGCATTGAAAAATTCATTTATATCATAAGATTCTTTTATCTTTCTTATAAGATTGTATTTTTCACTTCTAATTGAACTGTTACTCAACTTACCTCTATTACGTAAAACTACCTCAAGAAGTTTTTCAGCTCTACTTTCGGTAGAATATTTGTTTTCTGAAAGAATTTTGTATAATTCGAACTCTTTTCCAAGCTCAGTATCTTTGTTAAAAAATTCTTTTACAATTTCTGCAGCTTTAGAATCGTTAGATCCTAATAAATCTGCGGTAATCTGACGAGTCAACAACTCAAAAAGAATACCTGTATTTTTAATTTTGGTATGCTTTACCTTTTTATTCATAATCTTGAACTCCAATCAAAATGATATGTCATATATAAATATAAAAATATGAAAAAACTACTTCTTTTTCGTGTCGTTTAGTTCTTCTTTATATTCATTTTCAATAGAATCAGCTTCATTCAATAAACTAAAGTCTTTTTTATCCATCATTCCTTTTAATTTATCAAAATGTGCTAATGCTAATTGTGGGTTATATTGATTTTTTTTGTCTTTCGCACCTAATGGGTCTCTACCTCTCGCACCACTATCTTGTCCATACTTACCACCCTCTTTAGGTCTACCTGCTCCTTTGAATCCACCAGGAGGCGAACCACCTGTGTCATCTAATTCATGTCCTGTCCTACCTGCTTGGTTATCACTTGGTGTTCCTTGTGCTTCACCACTCTTTGCAGGATCGTTACCCTCATTTTCTATTTGGGAACGTCTAAATTTTTGTTTGAAATCAAAAACTATTTGGTTATCCATCTCCTTTATGTAATCGTCTGTAAATCCAAATATATTTTTATATATCCATTCTGAAGAAACTAATCCATCTTGTAACATAGATGACGCTAATTGTGTCTTACTACTCCACAATTCAACCTTTTCGGTTTCATATATCGTAGATGGATTTGTCAAACTCAAATCAAAATTGACTAACTCTTCATCTTGGAAACCTTGTGCATACAAGTGTATGATAGCTATCTTAGTCAACTCAGATACTGTAATTCTTTGTATTCTTTCAATAGTTCTTGCGAATCTAACATCTTCAGCTGCTAGTGTTGCTTTACTACCAAGTGACTCCTCATATCCTAAGAACGCTTTTGGAACTCTAAGTGCCGCTAACATTTTATTCTTTAGATACTCAATATCTTCTGTAGCTTCATATGTCAAACCAGGTAGTGCATCTATTTGTGTACCACTATCTCCACCACGAACAGGTAAGAAGAAGTCCTCTGTCAAATTCTGCATATTATACTTCAAGTTATAGTCACCTGTATCTTGGTCGATGATAGGTGTCTTCTTCATCTTGTTTATAATCTTTTGCATATAATTATCAATTTCAGCGGGAGGTATATTACCGATATCCAACTTGAATACTCTCTTTTCAGGTGCTCTCATAATTCTGTGAATCATCATAGCGTCTTCCATAAGAGTCAACTGTTTGAAAACTTTTCTTGCTTGTTCAATCATTGACTTACCATAAGGAAGATAATTTGAATCAGAAAGTAATCTAAAATGTGCTACTTGATAATTTTCTAATTCTGCGTTTTTTGGTGCCTGAACTGAATACTTTGAACCCATATCACCACCCGATTCAAGTACGAACTTTACATAGTTAGGATTCTCAGGATCGATACCCTCAACTCTAACAGTATCGTATGGTGAAAGTGGTTGTACATTTGATATTCCATACTTCTCACTTATTTCAAGATACAAAAAGAAATCACCATACTTACACATATTACGAACCCACGGCCATAAATTGAATTCTATATTTAGAATATCATAAAAAAGATTATGGAGTATTTTTTTGATTTGTTCGTTATCAGTTTTGATTTCCAATACATCACCATATTCTGATTTCATCGTTGATTCGTCAGCGTAGATGTCTAATGCTGAAGAAACGATACCATCAGTATCCATCGATTCATAATCTTTGAACAATCCTAATCGTAATGCTTTTTTATGAACTGCGTCTGTAGTTACGTTCGCACCATAACCCGAAAACATTCTTGTGTATCTATCTATTAAATTATTTTTAGCAAATGCTTGTACTTTATCTGTATCAGCTATACGAAGTTTTCTACCACCAACGTTTCTTACGATAACGTTAGAAGAAAATAATCTTCGTAATCTACCAAATAATGATGTATCAGCCATTTTTTACCTCACTTTATAAGAGCCACTCTAAGGACTCTTGATTTTTTTGAACATCCCATGACCAAGAATCATTCTTGGCTTCCGATGGTGTGTATACGCCTTCATGAGCGTTTACATTTGTCAAAGTTTTCTTTGTAAGTTCAACACCCTCTGCTCTCAATCTCAAAGCAGTTTCTCTAACCCACAAACCTATGCCAAACGACATTACCAAATCATCATTGTATCCTGACATAGCTTCTGCTTTTTGTCCGTTGTATATAAATACAAACAACTCATCAACCAACCTTTGTGATTGAACTGTAACTGCTTTTTCCCTAAAAAATTCTTCTAACTTTGCGACAACTAATGGTCTTGTTTTCATAGACATTGAAAAGCCAGGAGTCATCTGTCTTTCCATTCTATTTATCTTATTAGTCATCTGCCTTTCGGTGTCTACATACTGTAAATCTTTACTTGCATAAAACAAGTTTGGATAACCTCTATCAATAACTGATTGTATAGCAGCCCAACCAATATTATTGTTTTCTATAATTAGTAATGCTTCGTTATATTCATTCGAAATGTTCACTAATAAGTTACCAAAATCTCTTGTCGATATCTTACCTTTATATTCTGCTACTTGTTTTACGTCTTGCACATCTATAACGTGAAATGCAGAGTAGTCAGTTCCATCTCCTCTACTAACGTCAGCACATACTATATAATCTTTTGTATAGTTTGGTGGTTCCCATACCCAAACATTACTATCAATACCTCTTTTTTCTATCGGTTCACAAACTGTTTTTTCTTTTATCTCTTCTAATATCAAACCATCTATAACATTTTGTCCTGAAGTGATAAAGTCACAATCACATTCTTGTGCTGCTAATGACGGACCAAGTAATCTATCTTGTTCATCTCTCCAATCTTGCTCTCTATCAGGATGTACAGTCCAATGAAGTTTGATAAAATTGAAATCATTCAATCCATCTTCCGCATCCATCCAAGTTCTATGAAACCAATTACCCACACCATTAGGTGTTGAGAGAGCGATACATTGTCCACCTGTCGATAACGTCTGTGAAGCTGCTGCCCATATACCATCAATCTTATCGATAAACGCTGCCTCATCAAGTATCAATAATGATAGAGCTTCTGAACGACCACTATCTTCACCACTTGAAACAGCTTTTATTTGAGAACCATTCTTGTATCTCAAACTCAATTTGTTGTCTTCAACACAAGGTTGCTTCAACCACTTAGGTAAATTTGAGTGCATCACCCTAACTTTTGTTACCAAGTTTTTAGCCACCTCTTGTTTAGTAGCGATAACCAAGATATTTTTATCTTGGTGAAACGTCATCATCCATAAACTATAACCTGCTGTAAGAGTTGATATACCTAATTGTCTTGCTTTTAGTATAACGTTCAATCTATTTTGATTGAATTGGTCTACAGTTTTCTCTTGAAAATCGTATAAATGAAATGGTATCTTACCCTTTATCGGATGTTGTATAAAAGAATACTTTTTCAAAAAGTATACAGGATCTTGTGCACACTTTACGTATTCTTTTCTAATTACATCCTTAAAATTTTTGTTTTTATTCTCCATTATTATTCTTCTTTTTTGAGAACTTTAATCCAACGTCTTTCATAATATCATGTAATGAAGCACCTTGTTTTAAATCTGCTATCTCTAAGGCATCAAAATCTTTGAGCGTAATAAAATTATCTATACATATATCAAAAACTTCGATGGCTTCTTGTAATCTATCACTTTCGTACTCATCCTCTACGTCACTTAGATATCGTATCGCTAAGTTTTGAAACTCAACAATCATTTCATAAATGTCGTTTGCTACATGCCCATCGACTAAATATAACTTTTTTTCATCAAAAGGTTTCTTCATATAAATAAATATTAGTCAAGTTCAGATAGTTGCTCTTTTAAGAACTTCTCTGCATCATCTGCCATCTTATTTATGTGGTCTGAATTCACATTCCACTTTTCCTTTGCTACCTCAGGAGTTTGTACACCAACACTCTCCATCTTTTCCATTGTCTTGGTTTTTTCTTTCCACTCTTGAATACCATTCAACATATCTTTTATATAAGCTTTTTTGTTGTTTTTTACCTTTTCTTCCTCATATTCTGAGTATTTACCTTTTATTCTCAGTTTATTTTCTATCTGTATCTGACAATCAAAACAATGATTATATAATAACCACATCTTATTGTCAAGTTTTATCTTCATAACTCTTTCACACTTAGGACAAAACATCGGCATCCGTGCATCTTTCATTATATCTGAAAGTTTATCTATCTTATCTCCACTCTCTTGTTTATCACCCTCATAACCAACCATAACCCTTTTTTCAACCGAATCACCTTTGAGAAGAGCTTTGAGTGCTTTATTTTCTCTTTCTCTTTCTTTACTATAACCCATATTTTACCTCACAAACTTTAGAGCTCCTAATATTTGATTTACAGGTGCAAATGCGCCCGTAAACTTGTACATATCACCATTATATTTGAAAACCAAACCCTCCGATGGCACAATAGAGTCTGAACCACCTATGTTTTGTATTTTTTCAAGATTTTTCTTTAATAAATTGAGAGTTTTGATATCTTTTGATGACTTGAGTGCTGATATTGCTGACTTCAAGTCTTTTTTGATGTTTTTGACTGCTTTTTGAGGGTTTACTGCCAAATATCCGTCTAAATTCTTCAATATTTCAGCACCTAACTCTAAAAATAGTAGTTCAAATGGTTTGATGTGTTCTTGTTGTAACTTTTTCAAATCAAATTTATCTGTGGCCTTAGACCATTCCAAAAATTTATCGTGTTTTATATTTTTTTTATCTAATCTAAACGATTTGTCTAAGAAAGCCCATCGTCTTGTCAAAGAATTTAAAACATTTTTTGGTATTTTGTATTTCATTTGTTTTGACGCATTGAAAATATACTCTCTCCAATACATCTCGTGATACATACCTAATGTATCATTATCCTTCAGTTTATAAATAGTCTGCAATTTTCGTAACTTGCCTAAAAAATATTTTTTCTTTTTAGCGTAGTCTTGCACCTTTGGTAAGTTCAGTATAACAGGCTTAGATATCTTGAATCTCTTTTGAATGTTCTGATTTATCTGTCTAATCATCCCCTCTAACATCCTTGCACTATCTTTTACTTGTTTTTTAGTTTGTCCTGACTCATCCACCTCTACACTACCATGAAAAAATAACTCTGATACATCATAGTCTATAACATTTGCTGTCTTTGGATAAACTATCTCTAAATTCATCCAACGTTTACCCTCACCAAATACTTTTTCTTTTTGTTTTTCTGATAATTTATTTACTGCAGACTCTAAATCTTTCATCGCACCCACAAATGCTTTCTCAACATCTCCTCTACCTGCAAACTTTGATTTCATACCTTTCACGTCAAGTGATGATTCACCAAAGTTTTTTAGATTACCCTTGTTTCTTGCAGCAACTAACTTATTATTCTTCCAACTAATCATTAGATTTTGTCCATCTAACTTTTCAGTAACCTTATCTTCTCTGTTTAGTTTTCCTTGTAAACTCATATCGATTATGTTTTTGAAATCACCAAATGTAAGATGATGATTATCAAATGGATGTGACATATGTCCTGCCGCTCCTCCCATAAGCAATAACTCCTTTTCTTGTAACTCTTGTGTCCACCAATTAGGTGAAAACAATTTTGTTTCTTTGATTTCTTTTTTAGATTTTGATTGAGCATTGATAGCACTACCGTGTGTTGCTCCTGGCACTACTAAAACTTTCTTACCTTGTTTTTTCAACTCTTCCATTTTACGAGCCATATTATCTCGTCTCAACTGATTCCAAGCTAACTGAGCTTTACCTAATGT
>Ga0098036_1001031_pt1 | contig 10814 bp, 18 predicted proteins | sample 4_EtaG_FD_77064 | JGI IMG/M metagenome (GOLD analysis project Ga0098036, IMG submission 77064) | Marine viral communities from the Subarctic Pacific Ocean - 4_ETSP_OMZ_AT15127 metaG | ecosystem: Environmental > Aquatic > Marine > Oceanic | place: Pacific Ocean | collected 2015-01-07 | reverse complement strand
ATTACAAATTCGAGTCGTTCTGTAACAACAAAGGGGCGAGTTCCTAGTTTTCAGGACTAGCTCCTATAACAATAAGGAGATGAAACAATGTCTACTACTAAAGCATTTCGTGGTTTCATTCCTGCTCGTAAAATAGGTGGCAACTACAATAATGAAGCTGTCACTGATATGATCTCGCTTACCTCAACGGGTATGACGGGTTCACCGACTAATAACATTTTCACTGGAGATCCAGTAGTAATGCCTGGTGCAAACTTCACTACTATTTCTCCTTACATTGCTGCAACACTTAAAGCCTCTGGTGTTTTCATGGGTTGTCAGTATGTGGAAAATGGAGAACAAAAGTTCTCACGTTATTGGAATGGCGGGACAAGTGCCACGGACATTAAATTCTTTGTAATAACTGATCCTGATCAGACTTATTACATTCAAGCTTCTTTATCCTTGAGCGTAGCAGAGTTGCTCATTGTAAAGAATTACAACGTAACTGTAAGCTCCACTGCAAGTTCTGGTAGCACCGTTACAGGTCAGTCTAGTTACTACCTTGATGGCGCATCTGGAACAGAAGCTACGGGTGCTGTACGGGTAATTGGTAAAGCGAAGTATCCTGATGAAAAGGATTCGGATGCTTATCCGATTGTCGAAGTTTGGATTAACCAACATCGTGACCGTTACGTAACCGCAACGGCTTCAACGGCTTAATAGGGAGGATTTATTATGGCTATTAATAGAGCTAGTATTAGCAAAGAACTCCTTCCTGGTCTTAACGCCGTTTTCGGAATGGAGTATGGAGAGGTAAATAATGAGCATGAGCCTCTTTTTGAAATTGAAAACTCAGACCGTGCGTTTGAAGAAGAAGTACTCTTCACAGGTTTCGGAACCGCCCCCACGAAAGGTGAAGGTGCTTCCGTTTCTTATGATGATGCACAGGAAAGCTACACAGCCCGTTATACGGCTGAGACTGTAGCTCTTGCCTTTGCTGTCACTGAAGAAGCAATGGAAGATAATCTGTATGATACGTTTGCCAAACTACGTGCAAAAGGTCTTGCCCGTGCAATGGCGAATACCAAACAGGTTAAAGCAGCGAATATTTTCAACAATGGTTTCTCTGATACTATTGGTGATAGTGCTGCCTTCTTCTCTGCCGCACATCCAACTATTTCTGACGGTAATCAGTCCAACCTTCTGGCTGCGTCTGATCTGGCAGAATCAACCCTTGAAACAGCATTGACATCTATTCAGAAGATCAAAGATGATCGTGGTATTCTGATTGGTGCAAGTGCAGTTTCGCTACATATTCCAGTTGACTACTGGGCAGTAGCAGATCGTGTTTTAAGTAGCCCTGGCAATACTCAGACGAGTGCTGCTGATGCGAACCCAAATACGAATGCTATTAACGCAGTACGTCATATGGGTATGGTTCCTGAAGGTTACTTCATTAACAGGCGTCTAACCGATACGGATGCTTGGTTTGTGAAGACTGACGTGCCGAATGGTACAAAAATGTTTGTCCGTTCTCCACTTCAGACTAAAATGGAGCCTGACTTCGATACAGGAAATCTGCGATTCAAAGCCCGTGAGCGTTATAGCTTCGGTGTCTCTGATTGGCGTGGTTTCTTCGGAAGTGCTGGCTAATAACCTGGTAAGAGGGAGTGGTGTAATGCCACTCTCTCCTTACTTATAAGGAGAAATTATGTCTACTAATATTAAAGTTGCTATAGCCACAGGGGATGCTGTATTAAAATATGTAGACGATGATACAACGGTAGGAAGTAACGGAACGGCTGATGCCAACCTTCCAAGTACTACCCGTATTATTGCAATACATGCACTGGCAACCGCTGCTGGTTCTTATTCTATTAAGGGACAGAGACAGATTACAAATAAAACAGCCGAAGGAACTGCAATTAAGTTTCAGGTAGCTGCCAATGAAGCCAGTGATATTTATATTGGTGAGCTTGGCGTAGCTGTTTATGGTGTAGTCAGTGTATCTGGTCCTACGGATGGTTGTGTTCTTACTGCAATGTTAGGCTGATTATGCCCGCTTATTCATATTTAAAATCTGATATTATCAATACATCAGAAAATGATTCAACTGAATTTGCAAATCAGATTCCTAATTTTATAGATAAGGCAGAAAGACGTTTAACGTATTATCTGGATGATTATGGTATGGATGAATATATGAATGTATCTGTATCTTCTGGTAATGCTGCCTTAGTAACATTAAATGATCGTACTCGTATTGTACGAAATATAAATTATGTTGTTAGCAATGGAACAACTGTTACTAATCTTCTTCCAAGAACTATAGAATATGCAAAAGATTATTGGCCCGTTAGTGCATCTGTGGGAACTCCCAGATATTATTCCAGAACAAATAATACGAATATAAAAATTGTTCCAACACCCACCTCAACTATCACCGCAGAAATTCAAACTCAATCTCGTCCTTTAGCTTTATCTTCCGCAACAGGAACAAGTGTAACAACTTCAAATTATTTTAGTGAATATTGTTACGATGCTTTATTCCAAGCTTGCATGTTGGAAGCAACTATATTTATGAAAGATTGGAATACTGTTCAATTCTGGAAAACAACATATGATGAAAGTATTAATGGATTAAGAAATCAGGCCAGACGAACTAGACAGGATGATATGGCAGTAGCTGCAAGTCCTGCTGGCGGTGCAGACACTATAATACAAGGAGCAAGTTAATGGCTTATTCATTTAAGAAACAAACACATAAAAGTAAAGGTCGGGCTGGTAAAATACCTCATCCAGGAGGAGCAAGCCCCCATAGTGGTGCCAGAAAAAATAAATTAAGGAAAGTTTTAGAAGCAAGAGAAGATAGCTTTGCTAAAAGAAAAAGAGAAGAAAATAAAAAAAGGAAACCAAAATCTTTTTCTGAACTTTATAAGCCAAAACCCCCACCCCGTCAAGCAGAAGTTTATGAACGATGGAACCCAAAGAAGGATGAAGATAATAAAAATAAACCGAAAGTTAAGTTAGTAATACCAGAAGAAATAAAACCAGTTACGCCTGAGAAAAAATATGGTGGTAAAATTACATATAAAATGTCAGGTGGTCAGGTTGTAGATTCTAGTTATGATTAACAGATCAAGTATTAGACAACAGGTTATGAAATCTAAAACAAAACGTAAACCAAAGTTGGGTAAAAAACTAGCAAAAAAGGGACGTAAATCATGAGTAATATAAAAAAACAAGGTGCAAAAAAAGGAATTAACTGGCTTAATAAGACATTACAAAGATCCAGAAAAGAATGGTCTGATGCTAATAAAATAGTTAAAGCAAATCCAGATAATACAGATGCACTTAAATATAGAGACTCAATTGAAAAAACAGGGCAACAAATAAGTTCTTTATTAGATAATATGAAAAAAGGAAATATTGATGCAGCCGTTTTAGATAAAAGTATTATATCCCGAATTCCTTCAAAAGGTTATACAGGACCAAAAGAAGGTTTGACTATATCAAATTTAATAAATCAGGTTTCAAAAGAAGTACCAAAAACAAAAAAAGCTGTATCTAAAACCAAACCAAAAAGCCAAACTAAAAAAACTAAACCAAAATCTAAACCAACAATAAAAAAACAGGCGGGTGGTCGTTTAGATCAATCAGTTGTTTGGGATCTTTATAATTAAATATAAAGGGGATATTAAATGAGTAATATAAAGAAAACAAATGTTAAAAAATTAATTAATCAATTAAAAAAAGAATTAACAGAAAAAGCACAGCATCAAGAAAAAATTAAGGATCAACTTAAACTTTCTTCCGATGAGCTAATGAATTTTCATCCTGATGCAGAGTATATGCTGCATGAAGATCTTGCAGAGATAACTAAGGATATTCAAGGTTTAACACGTCAGCTAACAAAAGCAAATAAGACTTTGGGTAAACCAAAAACTCCTAAATCAAAAGCTAAACCAATGATAAAAAAACAGGCTGGTGGTCGTTTAGATCAATCGTTTGTTTGGGATCTTTATAATTAAATATAAAAAGAGATATTAAATGAGTAATATAAAGAAAAAAAACGTTAAAATATTAATTAATCAATTAAGAAAAGAATTAAGGGAAAGAAGAAATTTTAAAAAAGACATTGAGCAAGAGATTAGGAATAGGCCCGAACTGTGGGAGAAAGATATAGACCCTGGGTATTCATACGATGACTTACCATTCCCTGGTGATCAGTATATATCTGGTCGGGAACATCTAGTTGAAGTAATAAAAAATTTAAAAAATCAGATAAGAGAAGCAGAGAAGACTTTGGGTAAACCAAAAACTAAATCAAAAGCTAAACCAACAATAAAAAAACCTGTAATGAAAGTAAAACGGCGCATGGGTGGAATAGTTACCAGAGGTTATGGTAAAGCTTTACGTGGTTATTAAATATAAAGGAGATACAAAATGAATAATAAAACTACCAGTGTTATTACTACACCTTCTCAAGTTTCTGAAGAAGTTGTGGGTGGAACTCCTTGGATTGGAATAGGTCTGGCAATTTTAGTTGTTGGATTTATGGGATATATGATTTGGAAAAAATTTATAAAGAAGTCAAAGGAGAAATAAAATGCCAGGACCGCATACACTTATTAAACGGCCTCATAATCTGGATGAGATTGTGGGAAGACCAACAGGACAAGGTTATGGTGCTGCTCGTAAAGGACCAGATGTTAAGGGACCGCCACAGGATGTTGTAGTTGATGAAGATTATCAGCAAGGTAAAGCTTTTAAAATAGAAGATTAATTATTTAGTCGGAAAAAACTATGGCAAGTAAAAAAAGACTCGTTAAAGAAGGGATACTATCTTTTAGACAACGCTTAATGACTCAATTAGCGGAGAAAGCTAATATAAGGCCAATGACAGTGGGTAATCCCCGTTATAGTGTTTCACCAATCGTTGCATTACTAACAGATTCTCCTGGTCGTATAGACCCTAAATTAAAAAAAATGTTAATTTCTTCCAAACGAAAATGGTATAAAGAAAAGCAAACCACTCCTAAAGATCCTGACGAAAAAATTAGAGGTACGGGACCAGGGCGAGTTTTTCATCAAAATATTGAAGAAATGCCAAGTTCCAAAGCTGGACTTAAAGCTGGTGAGAAATATAAGCCTGGAAAACGAACAATAGAAGGTATTCAAGAAGCAGATAGAAAGGAAACAAGAAGAAAAATTGATACAAAAAAAGGTGTACAAGGAGATCTATTCAAAGGTAAAAGATGGGTTGAGTCAAAGATACCAAAAACCATTGAAAAAGTTAAAGATAATCAAGGTAATGTAAGATATTATGTAAAAAGTGAAAGAGCTAAAAATCCAAGATATAAAGGGCATAAGTCATTAATTTTAGCAAAAGATAAATTAGATGATATTAAATCAAAACAAAGTAGAATAATAAGTGATGAAGAAAAATATCAAACAGGTGCTAAAAATCCAGAAGGTACAATAATTTATCAACATGCAGATGCTCCGATGAGTACGGGTGTTGATATTAAAACAGGACGAATATTAGATGATCCAGAAGATGCATCGGAAATTCAAACAGGTGCAGGAAGTTTAGTTAGGAAAGGACGAAAACTAGATCCATTATCAACTATCAGATCAGATCTTGAACGTCGTGGTGATACAGAAGGACTTAATATATTAGATGAATTAATAGCAACAGGAAAAAAAGGAAAAGATTTAACAGAAGAAGTGATAACTACATTAACTAAACGTTATCATAAAATTCCAGTAAAACGTCCTGATCAAAAAATAACTCAAAAATCAATAATTAAAGGTCCACCAGATGAAAGCCTTGCAACTATTGCTGCTCAAAGAGAAGCATTAAGAAAACGTACTGCTGAATTAACTCAACCAGAAACTTCCCCTGGAATTGGTAATAATAAACCACCATTGAAGACACGGATTAAAGTTAGACAACGAGATTGGCCCGCTGATAGATATAAAAGAAGACGCCTAACTGGAGAGCCAGACCCAGAAAAGAAATCAACTGAAATTTCATATGGAACTCAAAAACCTCTTACAGAAAAACAAGCATCTCCTAATGTTGTTGGACAAGCTAGTGATCCAGACAGTCCTGTTGTAAAATCAAAAATTAAAACTGATATTGGTGCAGGTAGAACAACAGTTCAGCAACAAAAACAAATAGATAGGTTAACAGAAAAAAATATTCAACTTAAAAGTAAATTAAAAAACTCTGTTGCAACTTCACGTAAAAAATCAAATGTACCTCCTGGTGAACGTCCAATTCTTACACAAAATCAGAATAAAATAAAAGACCAGATTTTAGAAAATGAGAAAAAAATTGAAGAATTAAAAACAATAAACTATCGGACAAAAAAAGAACAGGAATACATAGATGATGGTGCTACTCCAGGAGAAGCAAAACGATTAGCTGATTCTGATGTAGCACAGCAAGACCCTAAAGTTACTCGTGAACAAATGAGAGAAATGCTTGGTAAAGGTTCTGTGGGAGATGCTGATAGAGATTTAAAGAAAGGTGGTCAGGTAAGAAAAAGAAAGACTGTTAAGAAAGCTATACAAAGAAAACCCAGAGCTAAAAAACCTTTATCAGGTTCGGCACTCGTAGCTTCTTTCTATGATTAATTATGGCTAAATTAGCTCCTCCTTTTAAAACAGATCTTGGACTTACTCAAGATGTCACTGATATTGGAAGATATACAATAGGAATGGAAAATCCTCTTGGCAGGGAATTAAAAGAACAACTGGGAGAAGACACATCCGAAGAGATTTTAAAATGGATAGAAGGGGGAGGTTTGGCAACCCTTGGTTATCAGGGAGGTAAGGGTGCAAGACATATAGGTAGAAAATTTACAGACAAAGGACGAAAAAAACTTAAAGAGGCAAAACGTAAAGCGGAATTAAAAAGAATTGGAAAAGCTTTTATAAGAAATGTGGCTAAAACGACTGCTGGTGGTGTGGCTAAACGTGGTCTATTAGCTGCAACTGGTGTTGGTGGACCTGTTGTGGCAGGATTAAGTATCCTGGATTTATTAAGTGATCCTGAAATAAGACAAGGTGGTTTAGATATAATGCGTCTTTATCCTGAACTTTGGAAAACACTTCCTTCTGGACTTGAAGAAGAAGCAAGATATATGGCTACTGATAGAGATAAACAAGCACAACCGTATATTGAAGGTGGGGTAGATATGGATGCTATGATAGAAAATTTAGCTTCAAAAGAAGGTATTCGTAAAGAAAGTCTTGATGAGATATATAAAAGAAAACTGTCAGCAATGCCATCAGCACTTGAAAGAGAAAGAATGCAAATGAATAGAGCTAAAGAAAGAAATGCTGGTTTACAATCTCTTTTAAAAGGTTCTTTAAATTGAGTGCAGCATTTCTCAGAAAGTATGAAAAGTCTGTAGAAGAAGGTTATGATGATTATACTTTGGTAGATTACGATCAAGTAAAACCAGAAAGAGAAGACTATGAAGCTTTTGAAGATTACTGGAATGCTTTGGTAAATTATCTGGTGGAAAAATATAGATATACACATGGTAGCAAAGCGAAAAAAAAGTAATATGAAAAAATTAACAATAAAACAACAGAGTGCTTTAAAGAAACATGCTAAACATCATACAAAAAAACATATGGCTAGTATGAGATCAGCAATGCGAAAAGGAAAAACTTTTAGGGCTGCTCATAGAGAAGCAATGAAAAAGGTAGGAAGATAATGTCAGATCAAGAATGTAATAATTGTGGATGTGGTTGTCATTGTGATAAAGAACAATGTGATTGCTCTTGTGAGAATTGTAATTGTAAGGAAGAATAATGGCTGTTTCTGGAACATATAACTTTAATCTGGATATAGATGAAGTAATACAAGAAGCAATGGAAATGATTGGGGGAGAACAGACTCTTGGTCATGAACCTGCTTCTGCTCGTCGGTCTATTAATATTATGTTAAAAGATTGGCAGAATATGGGAATTCTTCTTTGGTCTACATCTGTATCTTCTGTTACTGTTGCTGCAAGTACTACTGCTTATAGTTTAGATTCATCAACAATAGATACTTTGGAAGTTGTTTTAAATAGAGATAGTACAGATTTACAATTACAAAGAATTTCTCCAGAAGAATATCTATTAATTCCTAATAAAACACAAACAGGAAGACCAAGCCAATATTCCATAAGACAAGGTAGAGATAATCCAACTTTATCTTTATGGCCTATTCCTGAAAATTCAACAGATGTTTTAAAAATGGAAATTATAAGTGAATTACAAGATGTTAATAAATCTTCAGGACAGAATGCAGATATAACCAAGAGTTTCTTACCATGTTTGACATGTGGATTGGCATATCAAATGTCTATGAAAAGACCTAATGTAGATATGAATAGAATACAGATGTTAAAAACTAATTATGAAGAAAAATTAGCCAGAGCTTTGATGATGGATAGAGAAAGATCTGTTATGAAAGTTGTTCCAAGACTTCGATTATTATAAAATAAGGGATTAAATTATGAGCCAAGCACTTCTTAAAAAATTTCGTCGGGCTGGACAAGGTTCCAGAGAGCAAAAAGAAATTGTTCGTAGAGCTAAAAATGATATCCGTACAGCTAAAATGTATGGTAACAAACCTAGTGAAACATTACAAACTATTATTAAAGAATATAAACCAGAAACGAAAGAACAACTTAAATCTAAAGCATGGGATGCTAGAATGGGTGCTTTGGGTATGGCAGGTGGTCCTGCTGCTAAAGGTGGAGTAAAACTCTGGCAACTAGGACGATCTATAATAGGAGGACTTCCAAGCGGAATTACCAAAGTTAAAGGCGGTTTTAAAGTTGGAAAGAAAGTATATAAAACATTAGGTGCTGCAAAAAGTGCTAAAACTAGAGCAGCCAAGCTTAAAGCAACTAAAGTTATACCTCCCATACCTAAAGGTGGTGGTACTGCTGGTACAAGGGCGGCTGCTACAAGAGGAGGAACAACAGCACGACAAAGACCAAATAAAAATGTAAGACGGTTAAGAAGAAATGAAAGACAGCAGCTTAAACCAACTAGTCCATTAAAAAGAGCTATTGTTCCTGCAACTGCTGTAGGTATTGGAGTAGGATCTGAACTGTTAAGACGTAGAACTAAAGATGATAAAAAGATTCCTTATACGGATGAAGGAATAGGAACAGGAAAATATCCTAAAGGTAAAAGAAAAAAGACAAAAGATCCAGCAGCAAGCGGAGATCCTACAGCAACTCAACGATCAACGTTTGTAAAACCAATAAAAGTAGATCAACCTATAAAGAGTCCAAGGAGAAAGAAAAAAGAAGAAAGTATGTTTGATGATGTGGAAGGTTATGATACAGGCACAGGGCGTTATAGCGCAGATACAGATATAAAAGAATACAGTTTTAAAGACATACTAAATTTAAAATCTGTTGGTGGACAAGCAGGAACTCCCAAAAAACGTCCTGCTCTTCGTGGTTGGGGAAAAGCAGAACGAGGACATTAATATATAATGGCAAGTAATAAAAATGCTCTGGCAATGTGTGATACCTGTGGATTTGTCTATCCACACAGAGTAATGAGATTAAATAGTTATGGAATGCTGGTATGTCCAGAAGATTTTGAAGGACAGTTTGATTTAAAAAACCATCCTCAGAATAAGATACCAGATGTTAGAGATAATCCAGCTATAAAAAATCCTCGTCCAGATACAGGCGGCAGAGGTTTAACCTGGAGTGAAGCTACAACCGCCTGGGGTTCAACAGATAATTGGTGGAATACAATATGACAGATTTAACAAGCAAATTAATATCCAATACCTATAAGCGGATTATACTTGTAAGCTCCTCTGCAAGTGCTGAAGGTACGACCAATACGGGTGTAAATACTTCTCTGAAGCCTGTGCTGACAGGTGATGGAGGCAAGTCTGCTCTGAAGGTAGCAACTAATGCCATACAAATTACAGGAGCATTGGGTGTTGGTGGTAATGTATCTCTTGATGGAGATCTTCATGTGGATGACAAAGTATGTGCTTCGGCTTTTTACGGAGATGGTTCTAATATTTCAGGTGTTACTGCTGTTATTGCTGGTAATATATCTGTTAGTAATGCAACGATTGGTGGAACATTATATGTAGGTGGAACAGCTACTGTTTCTGGTGCAGCTACCTTTAAGTCTGCTGTAACAGTAGGAGGTGCAGCACACTTTGGATCAACTGCTACAGTATCAGGTGCTGCACAGTTTCAAAGTACAGTAACGGCTGTTGGTGCAGCCACTTTTAAATCTACTGTAACGGTAGAAGGTGCTGCCACATTCGATAATAATGTATCAGTTAGTGGAACATTTAAAGCTCTTGGCGCATCTACATTTACTGGTAAAGCAGAATTTGAAGATGATGTTTCGGTTAGTGGTGCTTTAGATGTAGCAGGAAATGCTTCTATTGGTGGTACATTTATGGCAACAGGAGCAGCTACTTTTGATGGTGCGGTTTCTGTGAGTGGTGGTCTTGTCGTTGGTGATACTGTAACAATATTAGGAACAAACGTACAAGCAGCTAATGCAAGAGTATGTGCAAGTTCTTACTATGGAGAAGGTTCTAATATTACAGGTATTAGTGGAACTAATATTTCTGGTAATATATCTGTTAGTAACATATCAGCAGGTGGTAATGTTAATATAACTGGTACTTTAGCTTTGTCAGGTGCTACTCTTCAAGCTGAAAATGCAAAAGTTTGTGCATCAGCTTTTTACGGAGATGGAAGTAATTTAACAGGTGTTAAAGCTTCAATAGGTACTGCACCAAATATATCTGTATCTGGTTTTCT
>Ga0098036_1001029_pt1 | contig 10822 bp, 4 predicted proteins | sample 4_EtaG_FD_77064 | JGI IMG/M metagenome (GOLD analysis project Ga0098036, IMG submission 77064) | Marine viral communities from the Subarctic Pacific Ocean - 4_ETSP_OMZ_AT15127 metaG | ecosystem: Environmental > Aquatic > Marine > Oceanic | place: Pacific Ocean | collected 2015-01-07 | reverse complement strand
GCGTCCGCGACCGAAATGCGCGGGTATCTGATCAGGAAGCCAAGTTCCGCGAGCGCGTCGGTGGTCAGGAAGTCGTCCGGTTCAAAAAGCAGTTTGATAAGCTGCAAGCCCGTGCTGGCACCGCGTATCGCAAGTCCGGCGTCATTGCCAGCTCAGGCACACCGCTGGAGGTGCTGCGGGACAATGCCAACGAAGCCGAGGAAGAGATACAAACCATCCGCCTGACCGCAGCGACAGACGCAGGGCGGATGCGCGAGCAAGGCGTCAATCAGCGTTTGGCTGGACAGGTTGCGCTGCTTGAAGGGCGCCAGCAAAAACTTGCTTACGACATCAAAGCACGGAGCGCCAAGATCGGTGCGATCACGACGCTGTTTAAGGGTGGCTACCAAGCGAGCCAGATCACATGAAGGTTCCAACCTACACAGCACAGCTTCAACGCCCTCGCCAAGGGCAGGGCCAGTTCCTGACGGCACAGATCAGTGCGTCGGCTATGGCGGCGCCCGCACGCGCATATGCAGAGAGCGGCGCACAGCTTGCGCAGGCCGGCGCAGAGCTTGCCGCTTTCGGTATGAAAAAGGCGCAGATTAGTGCCGACAGCGAAGCGAAGAATGCTGCGATCGGAATGCAAGTCGCTATGGCTGAAGCTGAAGCCAAAGCAGCGCAACAGGTAAGCCCACAAAAAGCCGAGCAGACGTTTATTTCAGAGGCGAACAGGATTACCAAAGAGTTCGGCTCAAATATGTCCAATACGCTTGCGCGGCGTGCGTTTTCCGGTGAAGCCGCACGTATAAATGCCGCGAGTCGCATTCGGTTTATGAAAGCGAATAACGCGCGCGTGGTCGAGGCGCGAAAAGCAAACCTGACAGCCGACAGCGATGCCTCAGTGAAAACAGCGGCAGACTTGTCTTTAGGATTAAAAGGACGCTCTGACGCGGCAATCGCAGGGATGGCGCGAATTACGGACGCCCTTGCTGACCTTGGTGAAAAAGAGGTGCAGGCGCGCCTCGACATTTACAACGAAGATTTGGTGCAGAATACGCTGTCCGCATACATGAACGCACCTAACGCAGATGTGCTGTCAATCGTGGAGCAGTTTCGTCAGGGCAAACTGAAAGATGGAATTATACAAGCCGCGACGGCAAACCTAACACCAGAGAAAGTAGACGCCATCGCAATTGCCGCGACTAAACAGGCCAACGCAATGGTCAAGCTGCGGAAGAGCCTGCGCGATCAAAAGGAAGAAGACGACAACGCCTCGAACAATGTTCTGTACAACTCAATCGTCAATGTTGATCGCGATAATCCAGAAGCCGTTCACGAAGCGAAGGAGGACTTTGAACGTTTGCTGGCGGCTGGTTATTTCACCAAGCCATCGCAGGTTGATGCAGTGCGGAAGAGTTTAGAGTCCGAAGCCGAGGGCGGTGCGTTCCCGAAAAAGTCTGCTGCGACCGACGCGGTTGAATCCGAATTGGAAGAAAAGGAAAGCCTCAATCAGTTGGACTATGAGGAGCTGCTGGCAAACAAAAACAACGTCACGAAGCAGTGGTACACGGGTATGCTCAACACCTTGGAGCAGGAGCGCGGCGAGGCTGAGACGGACGCCATCAACGAGTTTAAAGACGTTTTTCGGTACACGGAGTTAGCGGACAAAGATTTGATGGGTACGCCATCGCGCCAGGCATTTATGCAATCACGGCGCGACATTCGTCGATTTATCAGAAAAAATCCGGGCGTTTCGTATGCAAAGGTTATGGCTGAAGCAACTCGTTTGATTAAGCTGCAGAAGCCGCGGTTTGAAGCCCAGTTTAAAGCCTTTAAGGCAGAGGCATTGAAAGCGGGATACACGCTACTTTCGCCAGTCATGCGAAACAGCATACCAAACCCGGCCACGGCCACACTTGAAGAAGTGCAGGCTGCAGTCGCCCGTGAACTTGCGCGAGGTAGCACTGATCCTTTGTTGCTTGGCTTCAACAAGACGCTGAACAAAGCCTTTGAGCTGCGGATATTTGATTGATGACTCAGATCGATAACACCTTTGACGACTACGAAACCGCAGCGTCTATCCGCGAAACGGATTTTTCGCAGCTTGGAATAGACGACTTTGCCAACGTCGAGATCGACAGCGATGGCAACGCATACGGCATCGTCATGGATGTCCCGATCAAGATCAACGACCAGCCAAAAGAGCAGGAGGGTGGCCCCGGTCGTGACGTGGGCCGTGCAATGACCCGCGGCACAATGGGCGCAAGTAAGGCGCTCGGCGATACGCTGCCGCTGCTTGGCACGCCGGTAGACCTGGTTAACGAGGGACTGCGTGAGGTGGGTGAACTTATCGGGGTGGACCTGGCATCTGACAAACCGTTCCTTGGCAGCGAAATGATACGCGACGGGGTCACTGCTTTGGTGGAGTTTGGCAACGAACTTGTGCCGAAAGGAGCAAACGAGGCGTTCGCTGAATATGTAAACGAGCCGCCCAACAGCAAAATCCTGCAGAGCATTGTCGAAGAGATAACTAAGTTCGGCGTGAATGCAGTAACCCCCGCATTGTATCTGCGTGCGTTCAGCGTTATGTCGCCGTTTGCGCGTAGCATTGCCTGGGGCGGCATCGCGGACTTCATTAACGCACAACCCGACAATGACGGCGCGATTTCGGCTGTCACGAAAATGTTGTCGGGCGCCACGCCCGAAGAACGCGGCGCGTTTGCGAACGCGATTATGCTTGTCGTTGAAAAGCAGGAAAGCGACCCAGAAATTATCAGCAAAGCGCGTGAGGCGCTTGACGGCATGGTTATTGGCGGGGCGATTGAAAAACTTATTGGGGGCGCGGTTCTCGGCGTTAAGTACGCCAAGAACGTAAACATTGATGAGTTGCGTGATCGCATTGTGCAGGCTGGCGGACGGGCGGACGAGCGGCTTGGCAGTGTTATGCGCGGCGAAACCCTGTCAGCAAACCCGATCGGTGCTGCCGGTGACATGGCGTTGTCGGCTGCAGGTAAACTGGCTGCTAGAGCTACCGATGAGGTGCCAGGCCAAGGCGTACCGTTTGATAAAGAAATAACAGACAATAATCTTAGGCTGCACCGCAAACGATTGGACGACACCGCCCAAAAAGGAAAACCATACCCTGGCGGTCCTAAAAATCCACGGCGCGTAATACCGGCACCAGAAGGCAGCGGCTTACCTGATTTTGTAATTGGGGACATTACGCCAGAGGACTGGCTGGCTCGTACAGAAAAGCTGATGAGTCCTGATGAGATAAAGCAAGCAGCAAACTGGTACGACTCAGTTTACGGCGAATTTTTGTCGCGCACAGGTAACGATAAAGACAAAGCAAAACGGTTGATGGGTGCTTGGCTTGCCGCACAACAAAATGAGTCGCCTGCTAATGCAATGACGAGCGTGCTGTTTATGTGGGAACAAATTAGCCGTGGCGTCCCTATTGAAGATGTGAAGGGCAAAGGGCTTCCTTCAGCCAACAAGGCAGCCCTTGCAGTGCTTAGTGGTAAAGATATTCAAGGCGGCGTTGGACAAAAAATTGCTGACTTTATTGACGCCGCTGAAAAGCGAGACGTCCGCTCAATTATGGGTAACGACGCCGCAGGCGGTCAGCCCTTTGTCGTTGATGTACACACCGGCCGCGACACCGGGTTAGTTGACCAAGTTCTAGTCAATCACCTTGAAAAGCTAGGTTATGACGTTCCTGACGATGTTATCGTGGACCTTGCCGGTGGCGGAATTAAGGGGCCGCAATACGAAAGCCGTGCAATGTTCGGTCGAGAGATTACCGAATACCTTAATGGTATATCTTGGCAGGGGCGTAGCGATTGGAAGCCGCGCGAGGTCCAGGCAATTGGCTGGATGGGGCTTACTCGTATGTATGGCGACACCGGCGTAGGCGGGGACACCGTTTCTGCTTTTGGTCGAAATATACGCCGGATATCAATGGAAGCTGCTCCTGGTGAAGGGTCGCCGGCTGCAATAAAATACGGAAGTCGTTTTCTCGCTCTTGATGAGGTTACGCAAAACGACGTCACCTACAAGCTAACGCAAAAAGCTCTCGACAAGGTCAATCCCCGCATAGGCATTAACGTCGGCGATATCGTGCATGCGACTGGCGGCTGGGAAAAGTACACTAACCCTTCAACTGTACAGCAGGCGATAGCATCCCGCGAGGCAGCGCAGGCTGCGGCGCATGAACTTGGTTACTTACTGCAGCAGACTGAGGTGTGGGTAAACACAGCTAAGGCATTAACAAAAAATCCAAGAGGCTTTGCCATTGATTTGATCGAAAACGGTTCGACGACAATCAAAGACAATGACGCTTTAGCCAGGTTGTGGCAGATGGCGATGGACGCTGACCCCAATAATCTTGACCCCAAAAAAGCCGTCATCAAAGGATACCAGCCAATAGAAGACGCGGCTGGTAATGTCGGTATCCGCATACTGGTTGATAAAGGCGGCAAGGGCGCGCGCACGGGGATTGATGCGTGGTTTAAGAAATTTAATGATATGGCTAAAGATTTACCCTATAATGTTGAAGTAGAACTTTCCGAGGCTGAGATATACAAGGCTCGGAATAACTGGACGGAGCAGCCTGATGGGAACGGTTACCTTTCGCGAGATCAGAAAACCGGAGGAGATGCGCCAGCTAAAAGCGGGGCAGATCTCAATACTGACCGGCAAGAACTTGAGGACTACTTCGGAAGCCTCATCGACGAAGCCGAGCGCGGCGCAAAGTGACGACGTGCAAAAAGGCGCTGACAACAAATAGTCAGTTATTAAATAATCCAAACAAGGCGCCTTCTGGGCGCCTTTTTTATTGGGACTAACGCATGGCTATATCTGAACAGGCGGCTGAAGCCTCACGCCGCGGCGGCACCCTATTGCCTGATGATGAGAATATACAAGTTGCGGGCAAGGGCGACGTTATCGTTGAGCTATTCAAGATGCTTGGCGTGGCACCGCGACGGGCAGATAAGGGTGTGCCGACATCGGTCGAGGAAGGCACTGCGCTGCCAAAGCGTGAGCTAGGCAAGCCTGATCCGTACAAGCAGCGACAGGAAGAACTTGCGCCGCAGCTATTATCGCCAGAGGGCCAACAGCGATTTGACGAGGCCGGTGGAGTTGCCAGGGACGCGATTGAGCCACCGCCGACGACAGAGGCATTGGAAGCTGTCGGTGCTGACCCAGCCGCTGACGTAGTTACTGACGCCCAAGCGGCATTGCGGCCTGGCGCCGGTGAAGCCGGCGCAGCTGATAACATGGACGCCGCTGGCGTTGTCCGAGCCACAGAGCCAGAGCGGGTTAGCAGTTTCGTGCGGAGCGGCGGTGACGGGCTGGACTTCAATTTCGATGGTTTGCAAACCGGCGATGACGTCAAGAACCTGTTCAACGAGGTTAGCGAGATTTACGCCGACCCGACCGAGGCGGCAAAGCGCGGCGTCATCAGCCGCGGCGAGACGCTGGAGCAGGCTGAGGGTCTGCTTGCAGACGAAATGGGCTTTACGCGCCAGCTCTTGAAACGCAAGACCGGCGAGCTGCTCAACGCAGAGCAGGCAACAGCGGCGCGCATCCTGCTCGTACGATCAGGCGAACGCCTGACCGACTTGGCAAGAGCGGTACGCGACGGCGCTGACGATTCAGCTACCCTGCTAAAGTTTCGCAAACAGATGGCAATCCACGCCGGCATACAGATGCAGGTGAAGGGTATGCAGACAGAAATCGCGCGCGCATTGTCTGCCTTCAATATACCTGCCAGCGCACGCACCGCAGAGGCGCAGGCGCAGGCAGCAGCAGAAATGTTGCGGTCAACAGGCGGGGCAAGGGAAGCAAAGAAGCTGGCCGAGGGTCTGTTGCGCGCAGAGGCCGAGGGCGGCTCGGCTGCGGTCCACGGTTACGCTTTTCGCGGTTTCTTGAGCAAGGCCAACGGCGTGTTCCAGGAAGTGTACGTCAATGGCCTGTTGAGCTGGACTTACACCCACGTCAAGAACTTCTTCGCCACGCCTGTGTTCATGGCGTACCAGACAGCCGAGGAAGTGCTGGCCGGTATAGTGGGCGGCGTCGAACGCGGCGTTGGTAAGGCAGTAGGTGCTGGTCCCAAGGGCTACGGTCGCGCTGGCTTTGGTAGCACTGCGGACGGTGTGTATGCCGGCCAGGCTGTTGCGCGTATCTACGGCTTTAGCCGATCTCTCAAAGATTCGCTGATTATTGCAGGCCAGACATTCAAGTACGAACAGGGTGCCGACGCTCTTACGAAAATTGAAGGTGGGGAGCTGAAGGCGATCAGCTCTGAAGCGCTTAATCTAAGTGGTATGGCGGGACGCTTCGCTGACGCTGTCGGCAAGACTATCCGCATACCTGGACGTGCGCTGATGGCGGCGGATGATCTTTGGCGCGTGTTCTCGCAGCGCGGTGAGCTGTACAGCGAAGCGTACCATTCGGCAATGTCTGCAAAAGCGCTGGGCAAGACTGACCAAGAAGCCGTTGATAACGCGGCGATGGTCATCTTGGACCCACGCTCCTACGCTAACCAGCTTGACGAGGCCGCGCGCTATAACACGTTGACTAACGACATGGGCGTGTTCGGTGACGTTGCCAACATGATTCAGAAAGTTCCGTTTTTTGGCCGCGTCCTGTTACCGTTTGCCAAAGCACCGACGAACGCAATCCTGCGTGCGATGGAACGTATGGGCGTGTCGGGCGGTTACTTCCGCGATCCAGTTGCCAGGCAGAAAGCAATCGCACGCGCAGGCATGGGCTACGGCGTTATGTACGCTTTTGCAGAATACGCTTCGTCGGGACGGGTCACAGGCGCGATGCCGAAGGATGAGCGTCAGCGTAATATGCTCCCGCCCGGCTGGCGTCCGTATTCGCTGGTGTTTAAAGGGGACAACTGGCCGAAGGACGCCGATGGCGATGACTTCCCGTTGTTTGATCCGCGCACCGGCGTGCCGAATGGCGCTCTGACCTATGTAAGTTACGCCGGCCTAGAGCCGATCGGTGCTGTACTGGGTATCGCTGCGACCACGGTGGAGCGTATGCGCCGTTCCAACGACCCCGAGGCGCGCAACGCTTTGGCAACCAACGCCATTGCTGCAGCCGCCACATACTTTACTGAGATGCCGATGGTTCAGACAGTCGGCGAAATCGTAAAATCGTTTGAAAAAGGCGACATCAGTCTGATTGCTGAAGGACCGCTGAAGTCGTTTATGCCGTACTCGGCGGCGGTGCGAGCTGGTGAGCGCGCAGTAGATCCGACGCAGCGCAGAGCCAGCGGCGACGTGAATTACTATACGATCGAAGACGTGCAGGGCATGAAACCCGGCCCTGACGGCAACCCGCAATACGAACTGGTTGGCATGGTGAAGGGTGGCCTGGGCGGCAGCTTCACTGATGCGATGGCGAAGTGGGACTCCATGCTGAACGATCGCGTCATCATGGGCGGCGCCAGCGATGAGACGTCTGCAATTCAGTACGACGTGTTCGGCGAAGCGCGCGAGATGGGTGTGCGGTTCGACGTCAATCCAGTGCAGGCTGCGTACAATCTGATCATCCCCTTTAACATCCGCAAAGGCCAGGCGCCTAACGCATTGCAACGCCTGCAGATCACTCTCAATGGGCCGTTACGTACTGCGAAGGAAAAGGCGGACGGTTTCGCTTTTACCGATGCGTTCCAGTCTGAGTGGACGCGGATCGCAAAGAAAACAATCAGCGTGCTAAACCCAGCCACCAACGAAGCGGAGACATTTACGCAGGCGCTGACCAACCTTGTCAGCTCAGTGGCCTTTAGCGGCATGACTGAAAAAGAACAGCACAACGCTATGCGTGATGTTGAAGATCGGTTCTACGATTCCGGTCTAGAGGTGGTTTTCAATATGCCGCAGTACCAGGACGTCGCGCGTGCTTACCGCGACTTTATTTCCATGAAAGACGTTTACAAAGAGCAAGGGAAAATCAGGCGATGAGTGTATCCTCGACCACCACAAAAGTTTCAGCGTCGGGCAACGGATCGACCGCCGGCTTTAACTACACATTCAAGATTTTTGCCGACAGCGAAATGCAGGTGATCATCCGCGCATCGACCGGCGTAGAAACAATCAAGACGCTTTCAACTCACTACAACGTCAGCGGGGCCGGCAACGACTCTGGTGGCACGGTCACGTTTACCAGCGGCAACATTCCGGCATCTGGTGAAACCGTCGTACTACGGCGTAACCTGGCGCTGACGCAGGGGACTGACTACGTCGAGAACGACCCGTTTCCGGCAGAAAGCCACGAAGACGGCCTCGATCGCCTCACTATGATTACCCAGGGTCTGCAAGAACAGCTCGATCGCTCGTTTAAGGTTTCAAAATCAAACAGCATAACGACGCCGGAGTTCACCGACGCCGCGTCCGCTCGCGCATCAAAGGCGCTTGGATTTAGCTCTGACGGCAATACGCTGGCTGTGGTGGACAGCATTATCCTGCCCACGTCTCTGTCCTCTGCTGGCGGCAAAATGATCCGGGTAAACTCAGGCGAAACTGCCTACGAATTTCAGACACCCGCGCAGGTCTTTACCAACCTGCTGGCAACGGAGTCGAACGGCATCATCGCGCACGCTGGATCTGGCAGCGCAGAACCACGCACTATCACCGGCACGTCGAACGAGATCACCCTCGCAAACGGCGACGGCGTATCAGGCAACCCAACTGTCAGCATACCGTCTGCTGTTACGTTTACCGGCAAGACCATAACGGGCGGCACCTACAGCAGCATGGTTGCCACGTCTACGATGGCTGGCGATCCGACATCAGCCTTACATATTGCCACGAAGCAATACGTCGATGGTGTAGCAGCAGGGCTATCTAAACGCTTCACCGTTACTGCTGCGACAACGGGTGCAATTACAATTTCATCAGCATTGAATAACGGCGACACTCTTGACGGTGTGACGCTCGCTGATGGCGACACGGTTTTGGTGAAGGACCAAGGTTCAAGTGACCGGGAGCAGAACGGCATATATGTTGTCGGCAGCAGCCCGGCGCGTGATGATCTGTTCGACACTTACGATGAACACCCTGGCACATTGGTGGCTGTTCAAGAGGGCAGCACCAATGCCGACAAGATGTTTCTTTGCACCAGCAACGTAGGTGGGACGCTTAATACGACTGACATCATATGGACAAACATTGTTCCCGGCAGTGGCGGCACGGTCACAAACATCGCCACGGCTGGTTTGGCAAGCGGCGGTGCTATCACGTCCACCGGGACAATCACCGTATCGATCAACGGGCAGTCGTCGCTCGGTGCATCGCCGGTTGCTGCCGACGAGCTGGCCGTATATGACGCATCGGCGACCGCGCACAAGAAGATCACGACCACGCAGCTTTTCGGCTCGACCGAGCTGACCGCGACGGCGCGCGAATACACGAAGACGCAAAACTTCGACATGACCACGCTGTCGGATGGCGCAAACATATCTTGGGACTTGTCCGCAAATCAGGTGGCTGTTGTCACGCTGGCAGGCAACCGCACGCTGGACAACCCGACAAACTTAGTAGCCGGAGCGACTTACCTGCTGATTGTCAAACAGGATGGTACTGGGTCGCGGACGCTAAACACCAGCGCCAGTAAATACAAATGGCCGGGTGGCACGGAACCGACTTTATCAACCGGAGCAAACGCGGTCGATTTGTTCAGCTTTGTGTCAGACGGAACTAATATGTACGGCGTCAGTCAGCTAAATTTTAGCTAGAGGACAGCGATGTTTACTTTTCCAGTTGCTCACTTCGGCGGCGAGTTAGCCTATACCGTTGCGCAGAGCCTGCGATTTAACGACGACGATTCTAGTCATTTATCTCGTACCCCCGGCAGTGCTGGTAATCGTAAGACTTGGACTTTTTCAGCTTGGGTCAAACGAGCAAATCTCACGGGGGGACGACAGGCGATATTTTCGGCAAATAACAATGCGTACCTACAACTTGGCCCTGACGCTGCCAGCCGAGAAATGATTACGATATTAAATGAAGGTACAGGCACAGACCTTAATTGGTATACCACACAAGTTTTTCGTGACCCTGCTGCGTGGTTTCATGTGGTCTGGCAATTTGATTCTACACAAGCGTCAGCGGATAACCGCACCAAACTTTTTATCAACGGCAGTCAGGTAACAGATTTTACAAAAGCAGCCACACCAGACCAAGATTTTGAAGGCGCTGTTAACAATACTGTCGAACATAAGATTGGTGAAGCGGCTCACGCTGCGACCTTTTACTTGGATGCGTATTTAGCTGAAATTCATTTCATAGACGGCACAGCAAAAGTTGCGTCTGATTTTGGTGAAACCAACGACGATGGCGTCTGGATTCCGAAGAAGTACGACGGCGCTTACGGAGACAACGGGTTTTTTATTGACGGCAGGGATAGCTCTGATTTAGGCGACGATGAATCAGGCAATGGGAATGACTTTACCAGCAATTTGCCAGCGGCGGATCAGATGTCTGATAGTCCGACACTGAACGCAGCAACCTTTAACCCACTGTGGGCAGGGGCAGGACTGTCAGATGGTAATCTTGTCGCCACTGCAAGTGGTAATGCGTACCAGTGGGCTACATCAACATTTTCAATTGATGACGGTGGTAAATACGCTTGTGAGTTTCAGAAGTCGTCAGGCACATTTGGCTACGTTGGTATTTTCCAACTTGGAAATCACAACGCGACCACCGGCAACAACTATATGTATGGAATCCAACTTAGCAGCGGTGAAATTGTAAAAAATTCAAGTGTCGTTGCGAGTAGCGGAACAGTTGGAGTGACTCCAGCTAACAGCTTAATGCGTATT
>Ga0098036_1001024_pt1 | contig 10869 bp, 11 predicted proteins | sample 4_EtaG_FD_77064 | JGI IMG/M metagenome (GOLD analysis project Ga0098036, IMG submission 77064) | Marine viral communities from the Subarctic Pacific Ocean - 4_ETSP_OMZ_AT15127 metaG | ecosystem: Environmental > Aquatic > Marine > Oceanic | place: Pacific Ocean | collected 2015-01-07 | reverse complement strand
CCCCGGTTCCGGGGTTGTCTATAACACTCCTGTTTCGTTTACTATAGGAACCGACAACAAAGTAGACTGTAGAGTTAAAGGCAGGTATGCTGCTATTAAAATTGAAAGCGAGGCTGCTTCTCAGTTTAATCTGTCCGGTTATGCAATAGAATCAGAGATTGTGTCAGACAGATGAGCAGAGAGTTTTTAAGGTTTGATCCTACATTCTGTCCTACCCAGATAGAAGAAATACCTCGTTTTATAGATGCAATGTTTCTAGAAATTAGAACTGTTCTAGACTTGGTAAGAGACGGTCACTTAGATGTGTTAAACGTGGAACCTAGTGATCCACAACAGGGAGACATCAGGTATGCTGATGGCAGTAACTGGAACCCCGGCAGCGGAGAAGGAATATATTTTTACAACGCCGCTGGAGCGTGGGTTAAGCTATAAACTTGTTAATGCAGACAATCCGCTAACTAGAAAAAAACTAGCCAAGTGTTATACTAGAATAGAACACATGGTAGAAAAAATAAAATGTGACGACCTGTACACAGCGGACGACTTGATTAAAAGGGTCATAAATAAACAAAGTGACTTTTGGATTTCTACAGACGGTTACGATAACATTCAGGGATGTATTATTATAGGATTTGCAGAAATGCCAAGAGGTAAAGGCATAAATGCAGAGGCTATAGAAGGCAAGTTTGATTTTAGTATAGTAACTCCAGTTGTGGAAAAATACTATAAAAAACTTGGATTTAAATTTTTCGAGATGACGGGTCGTAAAGGTTGGGAAAAGGTAATGGAGCCGATGGGCTATGAGTTTAAAAGCATAACTGTAAGAAAGAGATTATAACATGTCCAAGATATTTTCACCGCCGCCTCCTGTAGTGGTATCTACGCCGTTTCAGTCGGCCACTAGCGGTTCAACTGAGGTCACGCCGTATGCTCCTGTAGAGCCGTTTATTCAAAACTTGCTTAACCCTATTCAGCAAACTTTTAGCGCCGATCCTGAGTTGTTTACTGGAAGCTTGGTTCCCGAAGATTCTGCCCAAACTTTAGCAGCTAGGGACCTGTATGGACAGGTAGGACAGGCTTCTGCTGGACTAGCTCCTCAGTTGATGCAACTTGGTCAGGCTGATATTTCTAGAGGATTAGCCGACCCCAGCCAAGACCCGATTTATCAGGCACAGCTTGGCGTTATAGCGCAGCAAGCCAGAGACATGACTGAGCGGGATAAACAAACCGCACAGCAACAGGCAATTCAAGCTGGTCAGTTTGGCCTAGGGTCTACTGCTCTGGGAGAACTGGAGACTTTGCAGCAACAGAAACGTGAAGAACTAGCACAACGTCAGATGGCCACTGCGCTACAAGAGGCCGAAGCTCGTAGAATTGCCGCTTCGCAGAGAGCGCCGGGAATGGCCCAGCAAGCCCTGCAAGCTCAGATGACACCCGCAGCCTTGCAGGAAGCTATCGGCAAGGACGTAGAGGCACGACAGGCTGCTTCTGCCACTGATGCTGCGCGACTAGCTCAACAAGATCAAGAGGCACGTAGAGCGCAGCTTGTTACTATGGTTAACTTGTTCGGTGGTTTGGCCGGTTTGGGTAGCAGTACACAGATGCAGCAAACGTCTAGCGGCTATGGTAGTCAGGGATTTGCCGGTGGGCCTAGTCCGTTTAGTCAGATTGCCAGTGCTGCCGCCACGGGTGCAAAACTCTATATGTCTGACAAGAGGCTCAAAAGTAAGATCACCTTTGTAGGCAAGCTTGAAAACGGTATCAAGATTTACAAGTGGAAGTGGAGTGAAAAGGGCAAAGAGCTTGCTGGTGATCAGGTAGAGTTTGGAGTAATTGCACAAGAAGTGCAGAAGATTGTACCAGAGGCAGTCAAACGTGGACCAGATGGATACCTGATGGTCAACTATGGAGCATTGTGATGAGTAGCAGTTGGGGTTTTCTTAACGATGTTAGCGATCTTGCAGACACGGTTGGAGACAAAATCGAATCGGGTTTGGACTATTTTGGAGACAAAATCGAGTCGGGTTTTTCAAACTTGGGGAGAAAAACAGTAGACCTAAATGACGAGGAACAGGCAGAGCTAAACGCCTATTTCGATGCCGCAGACTCTGGAAATGTAGGCGGATTTGGCCTGAGCCAAGAGCAGGAAGCAAAATACCAAGAATATGCTGAGATGGGCTGGAAGCGGGAGATGGGCGAGGACGGCAAATATAAATACAGCCGAGAGAAAACAGGTAAGGAAGTAGCAGAAGACCTAGAGGACCTAAGTGGGGCAATACCTTCTGGAAAAGCGGCCTCTAGAGGGGCCCTGTTCAATCAGAAACCTCCGGGTATTCCCGGCATGCCTAGAGGAAGCGTTGGATACCGACAAGTCGAAAACCCTTACCAAGTACCCAGCTACCTGATGAGTTCAGCGCAGTACAACGAACAGATTTCCAAGTTGCTCGGCGGATTACTGACTAATAGCATCCGCAACAACCCAATTAAATATCTAGTGTGAGATAGATTATGACTGAAAGAATTATAAATACCCTTTTAGGTACTACACATCCCGGGGTTCGGAGGGAAATGATGGAGCTCCTTCGATCTAAACAAAGGGGTGATCGAAGAAATCAAATGATACAAGAGTCGGTGGCACAGAGACAGGAGGAAAAACGTCTTGAAGAACAAAGAAAACAAGAAGAAGCTAATATACGCCAAAAAGTTATAGCTGCTCAAAAAGCTGCACTTCGGGATGGTGGTCCAAACATGTCGGCAGGTGGAGCTATAGAAAGAATGAACGCAGCGCGAGAAAATATACTTGCCAGAGAACAACGTGCGGCATTAAGCAGTGTGTCGGCAGCGGACATGCAGCAGCCTAATGCTATGGGTGGCCTTTCATATGGAGGACCGCCGCCATCGCTTCCCCAGTTACCGGGAGAGTCTGCCGCTGCTTATTACATGAGAACTAGGGCCGCTGAAAGAGCAATTGCATCGGACATGCGCCAGCCTAACGCATTGGGTGGTCCTGCTCTGCCTCCCGCACCCGCTCAGCCTAGCGATGCAACCACGGCTGGTCTCAAACTTGGCAATGGTGTTGGAGACAACAACAGAGAGCGTTCTTTCCTAGAGCGCATGGCACGTTCAGGTCTGTTGTCTACTCTACAGGGCATGGCGCGTGCAGAGCGGATGTACGGCGTTGGTCCCTTGGCTGCGTTTAGTGAGTCTGCTCTGGATGTACAGGCCGCTAGGTCAGCCGCTGATCAGAAGCAAAGAGAGGCACAGCTTGAGCTTGATAAAGAGCGGATCAAGGCACAGCCCAAGCCGCCTAAGCCGACACCTGAAATTACAAATTTGTATAAAGAAATGGGAGTATATCAATCTGGTTTGAACACGTTTAACAGGATCAAAAGTATTCTTTCAAAAAGCATTGCAACTGGTGCTGTTGGTTCTACACTAGCTGGTTTAAACAATATAGCAGCAGCGTTCAATATTAACTTATCTCCTGATGCTCAAACATCTGTAAACAAGGCTGTAGCAGAAATTAGAACTCAGCTGATTGCCTCCAAAGCATATGGTAGGGAAGCTAATAAAGACGAACAAAAACTAATTCGTGCGTTGATACCCGAAGCTGGTACGTTTAAGACGATAAAAGAGCTAGAACAGGCATATGAAACTGCTGCTGCTTCGATGCAAAGAAAGGCTAACGAAACTAACGCTATTATGACAGGAGTGTATGGTTTACGTAGCTACGGAACAGTCGTTCCGAGCAGCCCTCTTTTTACACGCCCAAACCAAGGTAAATAATAATGGCAGAAATGATAAATCTGTGGGACGGTACGCAAGTTAATGTGCCTGACGGTATGACAGATGGAGAGATAACAAACTATATTGCTAGGACAATGCCAAACAAGGCAATTGAGCGTGGCATTGCCGTAGATATCGAAAGAGAGTTTGACCTGAAAAGCGGCGTTGGAGACTTTGGTGCTCGCTTTGGTAACGCCCTTGCCAGCGGTAATCCAGACGAGATCAAAGCAGAGTTTGACGGCGTTTTTGGTAAAGGCAATTGGGGAGTTGCTGACTTTAGCGGTCAGCCCTTTGTCACGCCCGATGGTCTTAGGGCTGTAGGCATTGAGCCAAAAGATGACAGAAAGGTCATGTTGGACGGGACCAACACTTCTGTCTACGACTTAGTTGACATTATTCCTGAAGTGGTCGTAGGCACTGGCGCACTCGCAGCCGAACTGTTAGTTCCTATGGCTCCCGGCACAGGCGCTGTGGGCGGAACGGCTGCGCGTGGCCTGTTGTCTGCCATTGCTGGGCGTGGGCTGATTGCCAGATCAGCACGTGCCGGGTTTGGTGATGCCGTGGCCAATGTTGGTCTTGAAGGGGTCCAGAAACTTCGTGGTACACAACGTGAATCACTTGGTGAAGTTCTGCAAGACGCTGGCACAGAGGGGCTGGTAGTTGGTCTGGGTAGTATAGTTCTAGGTGCTCCTTTTGCAGCGGTGGGTAGCGTGGGCAACCGTATCAAAGCTGCGTCTAAAGACATGGCCCCCGGAACTCAAAATGTTCCCCCAGTGCAAATTCAAGATATGCTTGATGCCCAGAACAGAAACATAGAACGGTTTACTCAAAAATATATTGCTGACGGTCTTTCTAAAGACGCAGCTGAAAAAGCCGCCAGAGACGACGCAATGCTTCTTAGCTTGCGTACCCTTGTTGGAGATCAGGGTACCATGGCTGGCAACATACTGACCAAAATTGAAGGCATCGGTACCAAACAGCTTGGTGACTCGTTTGCAAAACGTACCATGGACTTTATGAACAAGTACCGTTCTACTGCCTTGGAGTCAAAACGCCTTGGCGATCCTGACGCTACGACTGTTGCCAAGCTGAAAGCAAACTTGAGCAAAAGTGAGCTAGAGTTTGCTGACAAAATTATGAAACAGCTTACTGATTTTAACGCGACACCTCTTGGCGTAACCAGTGCGGCTGCAAGTACACTTCGTGGATTCAAGGAGCTTGCAGAGGACAAACTTCTTTCACAGTACCGACGCAGCATGGGAGCCTTTGAAGGTGATGAGTTCTATGGGCAGTTCAGAAACATGGGTGGAGAACTTACTCCTCAACGTTTGTCTACTTTTCTCACACGTGTTTCAGACGAGTCTGGACTAAGTGTTGACGAAGTGGTTAATGCTTTAGGTCCAGAAAGTCCTCTTCATCGTCGTATCACATCTAGGATAAAAATCAAAGATGACGGTACAGTTGTTCCTGTTAATCCCAAACTTAACAAGAAAAAGGAACCAACTAACTACACCGGAAGCAGCATAACGATTCAAGACCTTATGGATGCTGATCAACAAATTCGCAAGCAAAGCTACGCAAAAAGAGCAAACCTTGCAGCTGTTCGTAAAAATCTAGAATTGTCTGCCGCAACTCAAAACCAAATTTCCAGACTTCCAGAGGTTCCTTCGTCTTTTCAAAAAAGATTGAAAAAAGTCAATTCTCAGTATTCTGAGTTTGTCAATATCTACCGTGGGAAGAACGGCTTGTTTGAACAAGTGGCCAAGCGAAACACAGATGACTCACAGCTGTTTCTCACGCAGTTTGTAAATGGCAAAGAGGGTGCGGAGTTTGCTACACTTCTGAACAAACTGGAACGTGCATTCGGCAAAGACGCAGTAGGTGGCAGCATTGGCCTAGAGACAAAGGAACAAATCCTAGGCGCACTCGGCGTCAACTTCATTAGAGAAAACAAGCTGGATATTTTGTCCGCATCGGGAATTTCTAGGGAAGCCGGTGCCAAGAAAGCCGCCGATGCACTCAAGAAAATAAACACTCTTGAGGCAACTATGACCAAGCGTGTCGGAGATGCTAAGGCTAAACAGGCCATGAAGCAACTGTTCCAACAGGACTCGATGAAAGAGTATAAGGCGTTGCTCAACCAGATTGCCAAGGGTAGCCCAGAGAGTGCTGCACTTGCACAGCAAAAACTTGGTTTGGCAATGAGTTTCAAAGAGGCAGAGCAATTTGTAACAGATACTGGGAAGATTGGAGCTAATCTGGCAAAGTCTGATCTCGACAGCGTTGTTGCACAACTGCGCTCATTGGACGCTCTTGACAAACGCAGCGGTGAGTTTTACAGAGACTTAATGTTCAGCGAGAACTGGGGTCGTGTAATCAACGCCATGGCAGAGGAAAGTGCTAGCAAAAAGAATGCTGCTATAAAAGGATGGGCAGACGATTGGATTGCTGCTAGAAGCGGTACAAACGGCGTAGAAAACATGACAGAACTGTTTGGCAAGGAAATCTACGAAGGCATGGACGATCTGGCGCTGAACATACGTGGTGCATTAAACATTGATCCGAATGCTGGCGCACTGTCCGTGGCCGAACAGCCTGTGAGCATATGGAGAAAACTTCTTATGCTGGACTTTAAGGGGGCTATGAAGCCTGCCAGCTTTATGTATGGGTCAAGGCAAATTGCTCCACATACAAAAGCGTGGACAGATGTAAACATGATGTTACAGGCTGGACAATCGCCAAGTGACATTATGAAGGCAAAATCAAAGATGGCCAGTGGTATTCTTGGAAATGCCCAGAAATCTGCTAACGGCCTAATGGCTGGAAGGAACGGATTGATGGCGGCGACTGTAAGTGCGTATATGAACGAGGCAGATCAGATTTATCCTACAGATGAGGAAGTCCCTGTCGTAGAGCCGAAGAGCACGGAACAGGTGGTCCCCGCCCAACCAGCACAGCAGAGCATGGTCCCAACCGACACAGGGGTGGCAGCGATACAACAAATTGCCAGTATGCTACAGCCCCAGCCGGTGCAAAACGTGGGCGTGTCTGGTCTGGAAGAGGGCGCTGATATAGCAAGGAGTGCAGCCTAGTGGCAAACATATTTGATCAAATAGAACAGGCGGCTGCTAGGGCAGGAGCTACCGAAGTTCTCGACGACATTAAAGACAAGGCCGTGGAGGGAGCGGTTGGACTTGGAGCAATGGGGGTTGCTTCTGCTCTTGGTCCCGAAAACGTGGACAGAATTGAGCAGTTGGCGCGTCAATTCGATAACAGGGTTATAGAGCCTGTTAAGGATGAGCTTCCACAGGGAGTGGGCCTAAGCGTAAAACCTGATTTTATGGACCCTGCGGCTACCACCGTAACACCTAGGCTAGACCTGTCTGTTTTAAGTCCGTACGTTCAAGGACAAGCGCAGACAACCTTGGGCCAAGGTGGTGTAGAGAACTTCAATATTAACGCACAGGTGCCAATGGGTGGCGGGTTTTCTGGCACATTGAACTACGGCCCACAAAGCGGTACAATGGGTGTCAACTATGAGCAAGACGGTTTCAATGCTTTTGTTAATGCTCCTGTGCCTGAGCGAACCGCTAGTGTTAAGGGCTTGCTCGACAGCATCACAGCCGGTTTCCGATACACAAGGAACTTCTGACATGGCTGAAGGACTTTTAGGACTAGGGCTGTTACCAGAACGTGCTGAAATTAAACGCGGTCTTTTAGACTTCTTGGGAATTGATAGCAAACCTTCTCAGGACATAGTCTCTGAGCTTACCTCATACATAAATAGTAATTTTCCAGCATCCAAGTATCCAGCCGCACGGGCAGCTATGTTGGGAACTATAGTTTCAGAGGCTGGCGAAGACATGAGATTCGATCAGGAACAACTTAGTGGTGGTCCCGGATACGGTTTGTTCCAAATGGAGAGACCCCACTACAGAAGGTACGTAAAAACGCCCAAAGGAACCAAAATATATTCGAGACTTAAACCTACTGAGGCAGAGAAGGCAAGGGGCTTTAAACCATACTTAGACACAGTTGGAGCAAGGTACAATAAGTTTTTAGAAAATAACAAACTACAAGATTCTGCACAATCTCAAATTAAATTCATGTCCGACAGGATCAAAAAAAATAACCAAGTTATGGAAGCCTTTAAATCATCCGATCCGTCTAAAGCAATAGACGCTCTCACTGGTCAGATAATTAAACCCAGAGCTTATCTAAACAGATCAACAAGACAGGCTGAGCTTAACCGTAGGCGCAGAGCGGCTGGAAGATTTTAGATGGAAGGCGGCATAGACATACGGCTGGTGGTCACCGTTGCAGGTATCCTGTTCAGCGTGGCCGGAGCCAGTGCCGTTGCCAAGATGCAGATCAAGCAGTTGGTAGAAAAGCTGGAAGACATTGAACAACGTATGCGTAAGATGGACAGCCGTGAAGACAAGTTGGCTACGTTGACCGAGACGCAGGAGCAGAGGATAAACATCTTGGCAAAGATGGCAAGTCCAGAAAACCTACGCAGGGACCATATGCAGCTATCAGAGCTTTTGACTAATGTCAAACAGTTAGAAAAATTCTGTGACAGGTTATATGCTATGCACAATGGCAAGCACCCGCCTGTATCAGACACAAGAAAGGCAGACTGATGGGTATACCCTTTGAACTGATCACCATGCTAGGCTCTGGGCTGCTGTCCGGGGTGATGACACTGTGGAGCCAGAACCAGAAGTCTAAGCAGGAAGCCTTCCAAAGGGCTATAGACGGCCTTGCGGCGCAGTCACAGGCTACAGACTTGGCTAGGAGGTACGAGAATAAGGGCTTCCAAATTACGCGCAGGATCATAGCTCTGATGGCCGTCTTCGCGGTAATTGTGTGGCCTAAGATGGTTGCTGTGTTCTGGCCGGAGATACCCGTTAATGTTGGGTACACAGAATTTAACCCCGGCGCATTGTTTGGACTTTTCGAGGGGTCCGAGTCAATCAAGTGGCAGAGCCTTAAGGGTCTGGTTCTAACACCGCTGGACACTCATCTGCTCAGTGCTATCATAGGATTGTACTTCGGTGCTTCAATGGTGAAGAATGCAAAGTAATGTATCTGAATCTGAGGACACTTGCATAACCTGCGTGTGTCAGTCGGAAAAGTGCCACTGCCCGGAACCCTGTTCCCACTGCGATTGCGGAGACTGTCACTGTAAGCAAATGTATAAGCGCAGCAGCGGCTGGGGAAAACCAACGGTTTCTATGGAGTAACAATGTGGAAGTATTGGTGTAAGGCTATCGGGTCTAAATCATTTGAAGAAGACGATAAGGCAGACAGGGTTGCGGTAATTAGAACTGTATGGGTTATTTTGCATATGGTAACCTGCTTTGCCATAATTGCCAACGCCTGTAGACATTGGTGAAAAAAAGAGATAAAGATGAGGGGCTAACCGTTGGCCCCCCACGGATGTATTAAGGCATCACCCTGTTAATGGCCGACATTGGCCATGTTGGTTATTTAATCTCGACCGTCTTAGGCTTCTTGTTTTCTGGAAGCTCCTGCGTAAATTCGAGCTTAAGTATGCCCTCCTTCATCGAGGCGTCTCCTACTTCTATAAACTCACCCAACATAAACTTCCTCTTAAACGGGCGGTAAGCTATGCCTCCGTGAAGCACCGTGCCGTTCTCTCCCGGCTTAACTCCCTTTGAAGATATGGTTAGAACATTGTCCGCAACATTTATGGACACGTCCTTCTTAGAAAATCCTGCCAGTGCCATAGAAATCTGCCAAGAATGTTCCCCCGTTTTCACAATTTCATGTGGTGGAAAGTTGGGGGCATTGTTCGTATCATCGGCCACTGACCACATGTTGTTAAGCAGTTGGTCTATTCCTAATGAGGAACGCTCTGCGATTGAAACCATATTAGAGAAAGATAGTTCTTGCATTTTGTATCTCCTATAAGCAAGATGTTTGGAAGCCTGTGATTAGCACTTCCAACACTATTCTACCACACATTAACCACCATTGCAACCCCTACTTAAAGGGCGCACCCGTGGCCCATGCCGTTAGACTATAGCGAGTGCCTTGGTGTACGGGAATGACCCTGTGGTAGTAGTAACTAGGGAAGACAACCATTCTTCCCGGTATACGTAGCTGTGGTTCATTCTTTATCCTTTTCTTGTACGAGGCAGATGGACTTCCCCAACTAAATTGAAAGTCACCGCCTGTAAAATCGTCGTTCAGTACCACGTTATAGGTAAGCTTACGCATTGGGTCTGTGGGTTGTACGTCTAGGTGCCACCCATATGCCTGTCCCTCCCTGTACTTGCTAAGTTGTAGGTTCTCTACACCGGTTATGTCAAAGTTCCATCCAGACTCCTCATTAGCCTTCTTGATCCACTCAAAGACCAAGGTTTTAAAATCCGGGTTGTCCATTGCATAAATAGTATTAGATCGAATGTTCTCTATTCGTTCTCCTTCCCCGACCTTTCCCTGCTGTTCTTCCAAGTTGTCGCATAAAGACATAACTGCTTTTCTGAAGTCCTCCTCCATGTCTGGAACAGTATCTCCCGAATACCACAACTCTCCGTACATTTCCTATACTCCGCAGCTTCCACCGTGACCAGTAATGTCACAGATGTCGTGTGTCTCCACGCTCTCCTCAAACACCTCTCCTAGCTTGTCTACAGCTTCACTATAAGGCACACTGCTAAGAGGTTGTCCTCCTCTACACCCGTCAGGATACACGGTGAAACCCCGCAACCTGTGAGCATAGCTGGCAAGAGTAGAGGCAAACTTATCCACAGTATCTTCATTGTTTAATTCAGTCCCCCACGCTGGCAAGTTAATGGTGCTGGAAATAGACATATCCACATAGTCCTGCACATCCGCTTGGAACTTGATACGCCTCTTATAGTCACCGGCCAAGTCCAGTGCTGACTCAATCTTGTCAGGCTTAACTCCGTACAGGTCTATAATTTCCTGAGCAGCACTGTCCACAACGTACTGATAGTGCCACTTATTTCCGTTCTTAAGATACCGCCTTTTGTAGGCAACCGCAAAAATAGGTTCCACGCCAGTAGAGGTGCCAGCAAGAATGCCAATGCT
>Ga0098036_1001021_pt1 | contig 10907 bp, 11 predicted proteins | sample 4_EtaG_FD_77064 | JGI IMG/M metagenome (GOLD analysis project Ga0098036, IMG submission 77064) | Marine viral communities from the Subarctic Pacific Ocean - 4_ETSP_OMZ_AT15127 metaG | ecosystem: Environmental > Aquatic > Marine > Oceanic | place: Pacific Ocean | collected 2015-01-07 | reverse complement strand
TACGCACCTTTTGCTCTATCTTGCCAATCGTTAGACACTTTGTTACTTGTAATCGGCCCACCCTTTGCCCATGTGTGACATGACCTTGCAGAGTGACACTTAAAGTGATGCATCCAACAATAACCAAGTTCTCCATCTTTATCAGATGTTTTGCCTGGCATACACTCTTTCATTCTTGGTGAGATATCAAATGCAACACAGTTTGCACATAGAGACTTCTTTGCAGCCTCAACACTTGTGTTCCACTTCTTTGCTACCTTCTCCCAATAATCTCCAGGCTCATCAACATTGAGTGGCCCATATCCATATTTCTTTGTTGTCGCATCTCTATTCTTAGTATTTATTTCAACACTTTGAGTAGCAGATGGACACTCTTTTTTTTCCTCAGAAAATCCTTTAAAAGATTTCATTTTACCCTCTTATTTTTTTAGTTCTTCCACTCTCTAGTTTTTAATTTTTCAACAATTGAGTTGATTCTTCTTTCTTCTAAATCTTTATTGAAAGCAATAACCATTTCTTCAAGATGTTTTTCTTCATCAGTTTGTATCACTTCTTCTTCAACTTCTTCCTTATACATATTTAACTCAAATCTCTTTCCGTCAAGATTAGTCACTTGTATTTGGACTGCTTTCTTTCCATCAGTACCCAATAGACGATATTTGTTTGTCTTATCCTTAGAAGGTTTCTTAGGGCCTGTTGCAACCTTATCATCAATCTCTTTTTTGTCAATAGTAATACCATACTTTTTCTTTGCAAAACCATATGCGTGTTGCATTGCAGATGAAAAGTCTCTGTGATATAATTCGTAACCTGTAGAAGATTTTGCTTCATCAAGTTCAACTTCTTCTGCTTTATCCCCGACCTTTGCGCCAGGAGCGTTCATAAGTTGACCACCCTTCTTTTTGGCAAGGCTCGTCATATCTGACTTTGAGCCTTTAGCAATATACTTTCCATTGACCACAACACCATACATAGTAGTTTTTGGAATTGCTTCGTCAAGTTCAATCTCCTCTTTCAAACCTCTTTTCTTCATTTCCTTACTAATACGTTTAATCATATGTTGAGTAGAAGGCATCTTTGGGTCTTTCTTCTCATCATCACGCATTTTCTTCATTAATGATTTAAGATTATCATCAGACTGTTTTGCCATCTTTGCATCTTCATCAAGCTCAACTTCTTCAAAAACAACTTCATAGGATGTGGTTGCACCAGATTTGGGGTCAAGTGCCATCATGCGTTCTTTACCTTTTGTGGAATTTTTAAAGTCTTTATGAACTTTACGAAAGTTTGCTTTTGATATATGAACCTTACCATTTTTTATTTCATAATCTTTTGCTTCTTGCAATAAGTTTTCCCAAAGATTAGTTTCTTCTTTTGTTAATAACATTTGTGTATTGAGAGTTCCAATCATTGTTAGTATTGTATCTCTGGCATCAAGAACTTTTTTGTACTGTGCATTATATTTTGTATCTTTAAGTGTCTTATCACCCATTGTTGCAACTTTTTGATATGCTTTTAGAACTGCTTGCATATCTTTAGAAATCTTTTTCATTGCATCAACTTCTTGTTTCTTAGTTTCATCAAGTTCAACTTCTTCTGTTTGTGTTGAAAGATAATCAGACATACCATCAAGTTTGTCTATTGCAATTGCAACTTTATTTGTCCACCATGAAGGAAGGGAATCTTCTGGATTAAGTTTTCCTAATTCAACTTCCATTTTGTTCAAAGCCATTCGTGCAACTTTAACTCCATTCAATGCACTTGCGACATCTGTATGTCCATCTTCTGCAAAGAAATCAACATCTGGTATAACGTGTTTTTTTCCAAGAGAGATTTTTGTAACACCTCTTATTGTGTTCATTAAATTATTATATTCTTTGGTCATCTTTTTACCTTTGCCCATAAATCAGCATCTGCTGTTGTTCTTGTTTTACCACCTGTAATGAAACTATTAACTCTTGCAAATGCCCATTGTTGTGGTGTTGTTCCTGGCCTGTGTCCTGTTCTCCATGCAGCCATACCTCTGTTATATACTTGCTTCAATATACCATAAGGTATTTTAGATTTTTCAGACTTTTTTACCAATCCTGCTATTTTCTTTTCAAGAAAGATTTCATCTTTAGTCTCTTTGAATATATCTTTCATAGTCAAAGTTTTAAGATGTGTTGTTTTTATAGTAGGTTTTTTGCCCTTCTTAATAAGTGCCTTTTGTTTTGCAGTTCTTCCAATGAAGTTACCATCTTTATCAAAAAGTTTTGCAAGATGTGGAGGAAGTTTATTTTCTTCATTCTTTGCCATCTTGGTAGCAGTTGCAATCTTGACAGACTTCCAATCGTCACCATATCTTTTCTTGAACTCGTCATCAGGTAAATCTTTTGCAATTTCCTCTCTACGCTTGAGTTCACTTGGAGAGAGTTTTCTCTCCGCTACGATAAAATTTTCAAAGAGTTCATCAACCTCCACTTGCTCATTCTTCATGTGATGATATTCAGACTTGATAACGGATTTAAAACTGTTGACAGACTTACCAAGTGACTTCATCACTTTACCTTTATCAATAGATGTTCTTGCATTATCAAAAGCATCCATAGCTTTTTTTGCATCACTTACAGATATTTTAGATATCTTACCATCATCAAATACAACACCTTTAAATCCTTTTCCGTATGTTCCTCTTAGTGAAACAACTTTACGAAGTTGCATGATAATATTTTGGTCTGCCTTTTCTTTATCAGCAGCCGTTGCAGAACGGTCAATGTCTGCTGGGTCAATCTTTTTTTCGATTGTAAAATCTTTAAACTTCTTCATTTGGGTTTCCTCTCCCATTGCTAATACAGGATTTGGTTTAACGTATGGAGTCATAAACTGAACTCCAGAACTAATTTTTCTTTTTTGAGTAATCTTTTTCATCTTCTCAATATATGTACGATACACACTTGCAGCTGATTCCTTACCAGCAACTTTTGCACGTTGTTCCATTGCAATTGCAGCTTGTATCTTATGTGCATGAGAACGATTTGACTTTTCAATAATTTTAACACTATTTTGTGCATCTTCTACTGTTGCAAATTTAAGTCCTTTAATTGTTCCTATTGGATTTTCATCTGTGTATAAATCAGAGTGTTTATCAGAACCAGCTGGTTGTCCTTTTTTTCTTGGTATTCTAGGTTCTTCATTTATTTTTGAGGTATCCGTTGCCATGAATGGGCCTCGTCTTAAAACTTTAAATGCCAGTTTAACTTCATTACCAAATATTTCTTTTGGATGAATAATATTAAATGTAACCATTTGAGTATTATTGTCAATACTTTTCAATTCCATGTCTATTTCTTTATAGACTTTACCTTTGAATTTAAGACCATGTGCTGTAACAAGTTTTTGAACCTTACCTCCAGCAACTGCTTGTTTTGCTCTTTTCTCACCAAACATCTGTTTATATTTTAATGTGTACTTTGACGGTTTTGTTTTACCGCTCTTATCGCCTGGAGCTGGTTTGTATGCAGAAGGATTATCATCATCTTTCTTTGCACCTTTTTCAAAGTGTCTTGCCCTTGCTTGTTTTGTGGACTTTGCCATCTTTCCTGCATAATACTTTGCAGGCTGTGTTCCTTTTCTATCTTCTACATCTTTATCTTGACTGACTCTTTGTTCTTCAACTTGTTCTTTTGGTGCTTTGAGAGACTTTAATCTTTCTCTTTCTTTCTTCATTATCTTAGGAAACATTTTCTTTGCAATCTTTTGAACTGCTCCACGTTTCTTTTCAATCATTCGATCTATTTGTATCTTTGCACCTGTTGTAAGATTTGCATAGTTCTCACCTTTTTTTCCTGCAAGTTTCTTACGAAGAAGTGTGATTGCAGCCTTTCTTGATCTTTTGAGTAACTTATCACGACTTGCCATCTTTCTCATTGCAATCTTTTTCTTTGCCTGTATTCTTGGTGCAAGTCTTTTCATTTGTAATGCACGTTTTCTTCTTTGTGCAAAACTCATTACTGCTTCTTCTTCAAAGTCATCTTCATCATCATCTGTAATGTCCTCAAGGTCATCATCAGAAACAGATTTGTCAATGTCATCTGCATCCATTGATTTGAGAAGAGCCTCAATTTCTTTATCGGACACTTTTTCTAAATCAAGTTCATCTTCTTCATTTTCTTCAAAAAAGTTTTCTTGTATTGGAAGAACCTTACGAATAATATCGTACATTGATTTCTTTTCTTTTGGAGTAAGTGTCTTTGGAGTTCCCTTTTTGAAAAGGTCATAGTCTCCAACACTTATTGCAGCTCTTAGTTTTGATGCACTCATACCTGATACGTCATCTGCATCAGGGTCACGCTCTCCTGCGGAAACTGTCTTGATACTGTTAAAGGTATATTCTTTTTTATTGTACTTGTTAAGAAGAGTATCAAACTCTTTTACACGATCTGAACCCACGACAATCACAATATCATCATACTTACCATCAAGTTCTTTCAGAACTTCAATGATTGTTCTTGCCTTTGACTTTTGTATAGAAGGGCCAAAAGCACTTCTTGCAAATTTAAGTTTGTCTTTATATGAAAGTGGATTTTTCTTGTTGTCTTGCGAATGAGACAAATAGATAAGAGGTTTTCCTCTTTCGGATTTTGAAACCGATTTTACTTTATCGACCAACTTTGCATGACCGACTGTAATAGGATTCATTCTTCCAAATGTAACGACTGCTGTAGCCATCTTGTGTTTTCCTTAGACTTAACAAGAGTTAATGATTATGGTCTATTTATACTTTTCGGACTTTCTTTTTTTTCCGTCAGTACGTTTTATAAGACCTTTTGCTTTTAAATGTGCAATGTCCGTAAATCCAGCCTTTCCAGCTTTATATCTTTTCATTGCAGCCTTTGTGTTAGGAGGTTCTTCCTCCAACCATTGACTAAAATTCTGAAACCCTGCTTCCATTGCACTCTTCATTTTTCCCACCCTTTAATCACATCAGGTGAAAAGTTTGCACGACTAAACTCTAAACGATCTACAAGTTTAACTGCACCACCTGTCAGTTTATCTATTGCAACAAATCCTTCTGGAGTTGTTGCCTTAAATCCATTTTTAGTTTTTAAAAATGTTCCAATCTTTGAAGCCTTATTCATCTTATTAATAATCATTGATTTTGCTTCAATCAATTTATTCATAAGACGATATACATTTTTAAGAGACTTAGGGTCAACAAATAATTTTTTCAAAACTTCTTGTTTTTGTTTCTTCCACTTGTCCTGACCTTTTGGAGTCTTTAAAGTAGAAATCTTATCATCATACCAATTTGTTATATACTTATATAGTCCACTTACATGAGTGCCGACATCTGGAAAAGGTACACCTTCTCTTACATAAGTGTTATTATGTGTTTTAATTTTTTCTTTTAATTCATCATTGTTTTCAATAACTCTTAGCATATCGCCTGGTATACTTTGAAATATCTTTCCTGCCTCTGAAAGAAGTCCTGTAACTTTCTCTGTTTCTTTTGCATTGAAAGTTGCATTTCCTGTTACATCTGAATATGTTGCATCTTGCATCCATACACTCGGAATACTCTTAAACTTTCTTGAAATATTTTTTCCAAAACTTCCTTTCATAGAAGCAATCTTTTTTCCTGTGTAGGTTGTATGCCAAACAATACCAATACGAGCTTTACTTACTTGAGAACCAAGTCTTGATTTTACAGGAACAGCATAAACGATTGTGTTCGGCCCAAAGGTAAAGTATTTTTCTCCGTCTATCTTTTCAGATTTAACATCACCTTTTGTAAACATTAAATCACCTTGATAAACACCAGACTTAATTCCTAACTTTGAGAACTCAGTAAAGGCAATAGAGAATTTTGTTTTTAACTCTCCAGAAAGTTTACTATCCTTTTTAATATCTGCAACACTTTTAAACATTTGAGGATTGACATTAAACAATCCTTTCTTTGCAACAAAGAACTTACCATCGGCTGGGTCTATTCCTGCAAAGATAGCAGGAGCTCCATCCCATTTGACTGTTGTATTAATTGCACTTTTAGATTTACCTGATAGCATATCTCTAAGATTACGAAGTGAATTAATGGCAGTTCTTGCACCATTTACTCCCTCGTTGAAGAGCATATCTTCTATGTGTTCCATGTGTACGTTTTTAGACATTATTTTTTTTAAACTTTTCTGTTAAAGTGTCTTGCATTTCATATGCCTCTACTTCCCACGGCAGTTTATTATATACATCATAATTTCTTGCTTTTGAAGATGTGTTCACCTGTCTTGTATAGTTTCTACCCTTCCAAAATGTTCCATCTCTTGTTTCTAGTAGTTCTTTTTTTGCATACTGTTTTACATGAACCATTTCGTGAAATATAGTTTCTAAAAATTCATCAAGAGAAGAGCATCTTCTTTTTATTTCAATCTGAAACGTATTTCTTTCTCCTGTGGGCCAACAATATCCAAAAACTCCACCATCAAGTTTTCGAAGAATATCAATAGATATATCTAAAGTTTTAAATCGTGGCATCATCTCTGCAATTGCAAAATCTATTGCATTTCTCACTAATGCTCTTTGCTTTGATGAGCCACCACTTATTTCAACATAATTCATAGACCTATTTATAACCTATGAACGGTCACAAGTTCCCCATGCATTGACACCATGTTTTACTAGAGTTTTAGTAGGGTCTTTACATAATTCTGTTATTTCTTCATTAAACTCAGGGTCAATAGTAAGACCATTATAAGAAGGAGGTGCTTCCCACCTAGCAGTTCTATCTCTAGGAACATCTTTTCCTTGAATTGTAACATACTCTCTTATAAGGGAATCTTTTCTTGCATAATATCTATCCCATTGTTCTTTGTATAGTCTATCAAAATATTCTTTGTACTCGTCTGAAGTCTCTAAATATTTGACCTCTGAAGCAGTCAAGTCCACAACAGTTCCATGCAAAGTCCAATCAGGTCTACTAGAGCCTGCATTTTCTAACCAGATGAGATATTCTTTAATTGCATCAACAACATTAAAAGATTTGTCGTTTACGAGAAGAGCAATTCCACCAGCTCTATACCACTCAACACAGTTTTTTTCTCTATCGTCAATCAAAACACTTGTTTCTAAATTTCTGTCTGCAACAAACATTGCTTTTTGTTTTCCAGAGAAAGTACAAGTCACAGGAATAGCACTCGCAATATTTTTTCTTATCCATTGATTTTTTTCAAACACAACCCTTCTTCTGTTGACTCTTCCTGCTGAAGTCAATATCTCAAAACCTTCAATAGTTCCACCATCAAGCTCTAGTAGAGTACTCATTAAAGAATCACAGATTTTTGTTTTAGGAAGGTCTTTGAAAAGACTAAACTTTGTCAGTTCTTCTTTTATCTGGTCATACTTTTCATAGTCTGCCTCACAAGTTCCCAACACCAATCCTTCAGAACCACCATAAAGAGGATTCTTTTGGTTTAAAGCTTTGTTTAATAATTTTGTTTTTTCTTGAACACCTTTGGTGAAGTCGGCAAGAACTCCATCTTGGTCACAAAAAACTCTAATTCCTCTTACGTTCTTTTTCATTATGCAACTATTCCTTCCCATTTAACAACACCATATTCAGGCTTTCCTATATCATCTATAATATTCAAACGTGCATAGTTTCTTGCTGGTTTTGACCAACCAGCAGACTTTAAAAGGTCGCCCTTTTTGAACTTTGCATCATTCTCAAGAAGAACAAATCCCCAAGCTGCATTACCCACAACAACTTTTACATATTTTTTACCAAAATTAAATTTGATATCTAAAATACGAGCATCTTCTTTTTCTGGAAAGACAACAGCATTCCATCTATCATAATCTTCTTGAATTGCAACTTTAAGATTTACAAGAGAATCAACCATTTGTCGAGACTCTTGAATCGTAAGATCAGTATTCAAAATATCTATCGCAACATCATTCATTACAGTAAACCTTTCACTTTTAACATTTGACATCTAGCTTCAGTATCAGTTGAAAAATATTCAGACTGTCTATCAAAAGGAACAGTCATTTCCATTTCTGCATCAAAACAAGTTCTGCCTATATAAAATCCAGCATTACTTTTCATAATTTTAAGTTCTGAAACTTGGTTTGTTGGGTCTTGTTCCAACTGTTTTTTAAATTCTTCAAAATTCATTATTTTTCCTTTGTTTCTCAATTCTTTTATATAATGACATAGCTCTTGAGTAATGTCAAGAACTTTCTTCAAAAAAGAATTGTTTAAAAACAAGGACTTAGGAAAAAAGGTGAAAAAAAAGAATCGTTTAAAATCAATGACTTAGGGGATGGGGCTCTTCAGCAAGGTCAATATCGAGTGCTGGGCCGTCAAAAAAGAACTCTGGATTCGTTCCGAAAAAAGGTTTCCCTTTTTTTATTGTGTTTATTAGGGTCTGGCATTTGTTCCATTTACGAGAAAATGCAATTCCTCGACCATCTTCCAGAACCCACCAGAATTTTCCAATTCTCTCTATACTATATTGGTGTTTTATCATGCGAACAACTTAGAAAAATCTTTACGGCCTGAAACTTTAGTCATAAACTTCATCTTATCATCTTCATCTTGCCGTTCACCAAACTTACTATTATCCATGACAGATTCATCTTTCTGTGTTTCTTGGTCACAGTCTGAAAGTCTCATTCGAGTTCTATCAACTCCAACAACAAACTTTCTGTGAAAAGAAGGGTCGTTGTATCTGTTCTTGAGCTGCTTGATTGCAATCTGTCCAAGATCATCAAGTGCTTCATTTGTTATCATTGCAAACATAAAGTCGGCAGTTGCAGGAAGTCCAAAACTTTCTGACGTATCTTCAAGGCCTGGGTCACTATTTGTAAATCCACTTCTATTAACTTGTGTTGCAGTTACGATAGGAAGATTTGTTTCAACTGCAAGTCCTCTTAGTTCCTCTGCAATCGACTTCACATACATATACGAGTTTGTAATGTTGTTTTTCAATCTTGATGAACCACATATATTTAGATAGTCTACATATATGATATCAGGTTTAAATTTCTTCTTTACTTTTAATTCTGATAGAAGATGTCTAAAGTGTCCACTATGAACGGAAGCCGTTGGATATTCTTTTATGATAAGATGTCCTTTTGTCTTTGCACGAAGTTTATCAATCTTTTGCTCGTAAATCTTTTTAGGAAAGTCTGGAAGTTCGTTAATCGGAACATCAAGAAGATTTGAGTCAATACGTTCTGCAATTCTTTCTTCTGCCATCTCCATAGTAATATAAAGAACATTCTTACCTTGCACAAGATTTGCAGCTGCAAAGTGACACATTGCAAGTGTCTTACCAACTCCTGTACCAGCAAGTATAACATTAAGTGACTTACGAGATAAACCACCTTTTGTGATTGCATTGAAATGTTCAAGGTCAAATGGTATCTTTTCTTCTATTCTTTGATAAGACTCATATCTTTCTTCTGAATCTTCAAGAAAGTCGTGACCGATATTTGTATCAAAACAAACACCAAGAGCATTTGATAATATTGTTGGTATTGCACCTTTGTTTTCATCTGCATTTCCATCAAGTATAGAAATGGATTTCATAATACCATTGTAGATTGCTCTTTCTTGAAACCACTTTTCAGTCTGGTCAACGAGCCATTCTTCTTCTTGTTCTGTAGGATTATACTGCGATAGAAATGATGATACTTCTTTGTATTGAACATCTGTCAGTTTCTCTGACTCTAGCTCTATTACCAATACATCTTTTGTTGGTATCTTATTGTACTTCTCTACAAAGTTAATAACTCTTTGTACTATCCATTTGGAGGAAAAGGTTTCAAAGTATTCTAAGTCAACAAAGGGCAGTATCTTTCTTGCATACTTTTCATTTGCTAGAGTCTGTTCTATTATTGTCTGTTCGTTCACTTCCTATTCTTCCTCCTGACGTATCGCTGTTGATGATGATATCCATAAGAACATCTCCAAGTAAACTTTCTAATTCTTCCGACTTATCATCCTCAACAGGAGACTCTTTCATAACATTATATTCAAACTTCAAAACAAGCTCATCATCATCCATCACATTTGCAAACGATTCAAACTTAGGTATGACTTGCACCATACCATAGGAGTATAACATACCTTTATACTTTCCGTCAAGTATTTTTACAGGAGCAATTTGTTCTTTTGCATTATTCATGTCGTTAAACAGTACTTTGTACTTGCTTCCTATATTTTCATCATCCAACCGACTCAAGTTCTTCTTCCTTCTCTACTTCATCTTCTTCACCATAAAGAAACTCTTTTCGAGCTGCAATCTCAAGTTTCTCCATGATTTCTGGAGTATAGAATTTTTCTGGATTTGAATTGATTGTCTTACCAAAAGTTTTTGTGCCATCAGGAAGTTCTATACGAGTAGAAACTTTTTTGAAGATACCATACTTCTCTGCAAGTTCAAGCAATCCAAAGTAACGGTCAAGTCCTGTTTTATAAGACAACATGACAATCACTTCTTTGTTTTCTCTTGTCAGCCTTGACTTGTGCATCTTTACTCTTATCTGATTACCAACAACCTCTGTACCATCTTTTTCTTTTTTCTTTGATAGATAAATGATTGTTGATGCAGCATATTTTAAACCAGAGCCACCACCCATTTCTTTTGTAGGCATATATGCACCCACAACATCATAAGTGTGATTAGTTATAATCATAGGCACTTTTGCACGACCTAGTTTTAAAGTTAATACTCTAAACGCAGCCTTTAATACTTGAGCCCTAGTCATATCTCTAGTTTCTTTACCATCTGCTGTATCTTCAACCTCTTTAGTAGTTGATAACATACCTAAACTATCTAAGACTAATAAGATAGGTTTTCTATCTGCTTCATTTTGTTCCATGTACTTGTCTAGTACAGTTAAGGATTGTGTTCTAAATTCTTGTA
>Ga0098036_1001018_pt1 | contig 10925 bp, 9 predicted proteins | sample 4_EtaG_FD_77064 | JGI IMG/M metagenome (GOLD analysis project Ga0098036, IMG submission 77064) | Marine viral communities from the Subarctic Pacific Ocean - 4_ETSP_OMZ_AT15127 metaG | ecosystem: Environmental > Aquatic > Marine > Oceanic | place: Pacific Ocean | collected 2015-01-07 | reverse complement strand
CCCGGTCAAGGTCAGTTTTCTCCTCCGCCACATCAATAATTGGCCTCCCCGCCTGGTAAGCCTCTTTGGCGACAGCGGCGGCGGCGTTATAGCCAATCACGCCATTTAGCGCCGTTACCAAAATGGGATTTCTGGCCAGCGGGCCTTCCAGGTTATCTTCACGAACCTTAAAGGTGGCAATCGCACGATCAGCCAGCAATCGAGCGGTATTACTCATCAAGCTTATAGACGTTAATAAGTTGGAAGCCACCAACGGCAACATCACGTTCAGTTGAAAGTTACCACTCTGCCCGGCCACGGTAATCGCGGTATCCAGGCCAATAACCTGTGCAGCGGCCTGGGCGGCTGACTCAGGAATAACAGGATTAACCTTCCCAGGCATAATTGAGCTACCGGGCTGTAACGCCTCGAGCTCAATCTCGCCCAGCCCCGCCAGCGGCCCCGAATTCATCCAGCGCAGGTCGTTGGCTATTTTCATAATCACGCAGGCTAAGCCTTTCAACTGCCCCGAGAGCTCTACCGCCGCATCCTGAGACGAGAGGCTGGCAAAGAAGCTGTCATTAGGGGTAAACATCAACCCGGTCTGTTCGCTCAGCTCTTGGGCGACCTGCTCAGCAAAACCGATAGGAGCGTTAATGCCGGTCCCCACGGCCGTGCCACCTTGAGCTAATCGGCACAGCCGTTTCATGGCACTATCAAAGCGCTCAATGGCCTGACCTAGTTGGCTAGACCAAGCACCCAGCTCTTGATCCATACGCAGCGGCATGGCGTCCATGAGGTGAGTACGACCGGTTTTTACCACATGGCTCAGCTCACTGGCCCGCTTGTCGATAGTGTCACGCAGGTGGACAAGGGCTGGGCGCAACGATTCGTGCACCGCGATGGCAGCCGACAGGTGAATGGCCGTGGGAATCACATCATTGCTGGACTGCCCCATATTGACGTGATCGTTCGGGGTTACCTCAACGCCTTCACGGCTTGCCAATGTAGCCAACACCTCGTTGACATTCATATTGGTGGAGGTACCTGAGCCAGTTTGAAACACATCGATAGGAAAGTGCTGGTCATGCTTGCCCGTTAACACTTCCCGCGCCGCTTTTTGAATCGCTTCCCCTCGCGCACTATCAAGCCCTCCTAGCGATTGATTAGCCCGGGCTGCCGCTAGCTTGATACGCGTGACAGCGTGAATAAAGGCCGGGGGCATGGGCGAATGAGAGACAGGGAAGTTATTGATTGCCCGCTGGGTTTGTGCCCCATAAAGAGCCTCAGAAGGCACTTCCAACTCGCCCATGCTATCGCGTTCCATCCGTGTTGCCATTGCTCTTTCTCCCATCAGTAAGATTAATGGTGATGCTTATCTGAGCGCATAGCCGACCTATCGTTCACTCGCTAAAGCCACATCCACTGCCTTCAAGCTAGCTGGTTAGACCATAGGGGTAAACAGGCTCTTGCCCCGTGCACTTTAAAATGCCAAAAACCAAATGTTGCACTGCACAAAAACAGTTGCTATGCTGCACTGCAAGATAGCTTATAAATAAAGCTACCCAATTAAATAAGCAGCGCCAACCTCTGGATAGCTGCTTTTGGTAAGACTAACCCCAGGAGGGTATGACGATGCGTACATTAAATACTAACGAAATGACTCAGCAGTTTGACAACATGTTCATGGCGCCAGTACGCGCTTACATGGCGCTGAGCATCGATTACAGCGAAAAAATGATTAACGCTCAGATGGACGCCAGCAAAGCTTATGCCGACACCGGCATTGCGCAAATGCGCCAAATGATGGAAGTAAAAGACGCAGAGGGCCTGCGTAGTTACATGGAAGGCCAGCAAAAGGTAGCTAAAGAGTTGGCTGAGCGTGTTAAAGGCGATACCGATAAAGTCGTATCTCTGCAGCAGGACTTTATCCAGAAAAGCCAGAAAATTACCGAAGACAACGTTAAGCAGGCGCAAACCGCTGCTAGCAAGTTGAACAAAACCGCTTAATCGCTTATTGAAACAGTAAGCTAGCAAGCATGTTTTATAAAACGCCCCTGTCGGCTCTTGCTGACAGGGGCGTTTTAGTCGTTGCCTTTAGCATTTCTGTACCAGCCGTTTCACCAACCGAGGGCGGATTTCACAAAGGGAATAGTAAGCTTGCGCTTGGCTGAGAGCGATGCTTTATCCAGAGTCTCCACCGCGCGACACAGCTCACCTAACTCGCGGGGGCCACGATGCAAGATATAGCGCCCAACATCATCGGGGAGCTGCATCCCTCTCACACTGGCGCGCAGCTTTAGCGCTGCCAAACGCTCTTCGTCATCCTCCAAAGGGTGAACATGAAACGTTACCCCCCAGGTCAGGCGCGAAGCCAAATCCGGTAGCACCACGTTTAATTGACGCGGTGAAGCACTGGCGGCAATCACTAATTTCTTGCCAGCATCTCTTAGCCGGTTAAAAGCATGGAACAGCGCTTCCTCCCAGCGCTTGCGACCAATCACACACTCCAGGTCATCAATGGCGACCAGATCCAGGCGCTCGATGTCTTCCAGCATTAATGGCGGAAAGTGGCCCAAGTCATCCAGGGGGAGATACAGTGCTCGTTTATCTGCATCGGACGCCGCATGACACGCCGCCTGTAAAAGATGGCTACGCCCTACCCCTGGCGCGCCCCACAGATAGAGGAACTGCTCCCCCTCCGGGGTAAGCTGCTGGGTAAGGTGTTCTACCAGCGGCGTATTTGCACGCGCCACATAATAATTATCAAAGGTCGCGTCATCACGCAGACCAATTCCCAAGGGAAGCTGTGCCGGTGCTCGGCTCATGGTGACTCCCGTCCATCATGATGGCCCAGCTCATCGTTATGTGAAGAGCTGACCTCAATGATTGGCGTATGTTTATCAGTATTTTGTTCGTCGTATAACTCGCTATGCTGATAGCGAACTTTTACTTCTTTTAGCAGCACTAGAATCACCGCGGCAACAGGTAGAGCCAACAACACCCCTGTTAGGCCAAACAGATTCCCCCCCGCCAGCACGGCGAAGATAACCGCGACCGGATGCAGGCCAATCTTATCGCCCAACAATTTAGGCTGGAGAATCACACTCTCGGCCATTTGGCCAATACTAAACACCAGGATAACGCCTAACACCGCCCACCAGGTGGCGTACTGGAACAGCGCCACAACAAGGGCAATCACCAAGCCGACAATAAAACCCAGGAACGGGACAATGCTCACCAGTCCGGACACAAAGCCGATCAATAGGCCAAAGTTGAGCCCCATCAACGTTAAGCCCACCGCATAAATAATCCCTAAACAGAGCATTACCAGCAGCTGGCCGCGTAGAAACGATGACAACACTTCATCACAGCGACGCGCCAACCGGAAGGTATCATCCGCCCACTGGCGTGGCACGAGATTGGCAATATTGGTCAGCAGGCGGTTCCAGTCCAAAAGCAAATAGAAGGTCACCACAGGAATAAGTGCCACATAGGTGATCCAAGAGGCAAACGCCATACCGGAGCGGCCAATTTGGCCTAGCGCCTGGGCTAGGTAGCCACCAGCATCGCGCCAGTTTTCGACCAGCGTCTCGCGCGCGTTGGTTAACTCCGCGGTCAAGTCATAACCTGTCCACTCTTGTACCTGAGGAGCAAGCGTATTTTCTACCCAATTGAAGATACCCGGAATAGCTTCGCCCAGCTGTTTAAGCTGCTGAACAAGCAGCGGGATCAATATCAACAGGCTCGCCACGAGGACGACCAACAGTACTAAAAACACACTACTCACCGCGAACGGCCGATTCATGCCCCAGCGCTGGAAACGGTTAGCCAGCGGGTCAGCTAAGTAAGCGAGAATCATCCCAGCAATAAAAGGCATCAGCGCCGCGTCTAACAAATAAATTAAACCGCCTATTACCACCAAAAATAGGACGCCCCACCAAGAATTCCGCATAGTTCCCTCTCAAACGTGGATTTAATCCGCTAAATATCACTTATCGTTACTATGGCACTGATCACGACACACTTTACTTATCACTACTAACTTTCACTCGCCACTACTATGCCGCAAATGAACGAAAGTCGCGCGTCTGCTTTTCATCCTGCGCGACAGCGGTGCGGCCAGCGTCGCTGAGTGTTACAATCCGCCAAAGTTAAGCCCAGCACTGGCCAATTCGCCAGCACTACCAGCACCGCTATTTGCTTCACAGGATCTGTCATGACCGAGACCTCTTCTTCTTCGGCTACTCCTTCCCTCAGCTATAAGGATGCAGGCGTCGATATCGATGCCGGTAACGCCCTTGTTGACCGCATTAAACACGTTGCCAAACGCACGACTCGCCCCGAAGTCATGGGCGGGCTTGGCGGCTTTGGCGCGCTATGCGAGATCCCCGCGGGCTATCGGCAGCCCGTGCTCGTCTCAGGTACCGATGGCGTCGGCACCAAGCTGCGCCTGGCAATGGATCTTGGCAAGCACGACACCATTGGTATTGATTTGGTCGCCATGTGTGTCAACGACCTTATCGTGGCTGGCGCCGAACCGCTGCTATTTCTTGACTACTATGCCACGGGTAAGCTCGATGTGGATATTGCTGCTGACGTTGTCACCGGCATTGGCGCTGGTTGCGAATTGGCTGGCTGCGCCCTGGTAGGCGGCGAAACCGCCGAAATGCCGGGCATGTACGAAGGCAGCGACTACGATTTAGCGGGCTTTTGCGTGGGCGTGGTTGAAAAAGCAAATATTTTAGATGGCAGCAAAGTGGCCGAAGGCGATGTCATATTGGGACTTGCCTCATCCGGGCCACACTCCAACGGCTACTCATTGATTCGTAAAATCCTTGAGGTTAGCGACGCTTCGCTAGAGACCGACATCGACGGTAAAACCCTTGGCGATGCGCTGATGGCCCCCACCCGTATCTATGTCAAATCACTGCTCTCCTTGATGCGCGGTAGCGAGATTGCCGTGCATGCGTTATCACACATCACCGGTGGCGGTTTGCTTGAAAACATTCCTCGCGTACTGCCGGACAACCTCGCTGCGCATATTGATATTGCCAGTTGGCAGCGACCAGCCGTGTTTGATTGGCTACAGGCCAATGGAAACGTGAATGAAACTGAAATGCACCGCGTGCTCAATTGCGGTATTGGGATGGTCGTTGTGGTGCCGCAGCATCAAGCAAAACAGGCAATGGCTCACCTGGAAGCCGAAGGCGAATCCGTTTATCGTCTAGGGCAGATCGTTGAACGCCAAGGGGACGCCGTTATTTTGGAGAACCTCTCGGCATGACCAATACGGACTACCAGAGCGATACCATTAAAGACGTAACACCAGAGCCTCTCGGTGCACGCCGCATTGTCGTGCTTATCTCTGGCAGCGGTAGCAATCTTCAGGCGCTGATTGATGCTCAGTCCCACGACCGCTTAGGCGGCGGTGAGATTGTCGCAGTGATTTCCAATATTGCTGACGCCTATGGTTTGAAACGCGCACACGAAGCGGGCATTGAAGCGGTTGCCCTCCCCCACAGGGAGTATGATAGTCGCGAAGCCTACGACGGCGCCTTGATCAAAGTCATTGAGCGTCACGAGCCGGATCTGATTGTACTGGCGGGCTTTATGCGCATTTTGACGCCTCGCTTTGTGCAGCGCTTCCTGGGCCGTATGCTGAATATCCATCCTTCATTGCTGCCAGACTACCAAGGGCTCAACACTCACGCCCGCGCCCTGGCAGACGGTGTTGCCAGCCACGGCTGTAGCGTTCACTTCGTCACCGAAGAGCTAGACGGTGGCCCAGTGGTACTGCAAGCGGAGCTGCTGGTCAACGCGGACGACACGGCTGAAACACTGCAAGAGAAGGTTCGCTCCCGAGAACACCTAATCTACCCGATTGCAGTGCAGTGGTTTTTGGAAGGCAGGCTGCAGTTCAGTGCCGAAGGCGCCAAAATGGACGGTCATCTGCTACCGGAACACGGTATGCGGCTTTCCCACGCTGATGCTGCAGAAGAGCTTGATGAGGAGCTCGACGAAGAGTCGCAGGATTAGCATGAAAACGTCATCATAAGCATTGAAAAGCGCCTTACGTTTTTGCCGTAAGGCGCTTTTTTGTAGCAATGTACTTCGTATAACTAGGTACGCGGCAAGGTTACCCCACGCTGCCCCATATACTTTCCGCCCCGGTCTTTATACGAGGTTTCGCATACTTCGTCGGACTCTAAGAACAACATCTGGGCGACGCCCTCATGAGCGTAGATTTTTGCCGGCAGGTTGGTGGTGTTAGAGAATTCCAGCGTAACGTGGCCCTCCCACTCGGGCTCCAGCGGCGTCACGTTGACAATAATGCCGCAGCGCGCGTAGGTGGATTTCCCCAGGCAAATAGTCAGCACGTTACGGGGAATACGGAAATACTCCACCGTGCGCGCCAGCGCAAAAGAGTTCGGCGGAATAATACAGACATCGCCTTTAATATCGACGAAGCTGTTCGCGTCAAACGCTTTGGGATCAACAATCGCTGAGTGAATATTGGTGAAGACTTTGAATTCGTCTGAGCAGCGCACATCGTAACCGTAGCTTGAGGTGCCGTAGGAAATCACGCGCTGTTCGTTCACGTAGCGCACTTGCTCGGCTTCAAACGGCTCAATCATCGCGTCGCTTTTGGCCATGCGACGAATCCAATTATCAGATTTGATACTCATTTATGTCGTTATCACTCACTAAAGGAAATAGTTGGGCCGTCGCCTTGATTCGCGCTAACCGCTTCAGCGACTTTTTGGGCAATAGTCGCAAAGGTTTGACTCACCGCCCCGTCAGGTTCGGATACCACACTCGGGCGTCCCGAATCTGTCAGCTCTCGGATGGAGAGCGTCAGCGGCAGGCGTCCAAGTACTTGGGTATCGTACTCCTGGGCGATATTATCGCCACCACCTGTGCCGAAAATAGCCGCTTCATGGCCGCACTTTTCGCAGTGGTAGAGGCTCATATTTTCCACCACGCCAAGCACCGGCACGTTGACCTTGCGGAACATTTCGATCCCTTTACGGGCATCTAACAGCGCAATATCCTGTGGGGTGGTCACAATCACCGCCCCTGCCACCGGCACTTTCTGGGCCAGGGTCAGTTGGATATCGCCAGTACCTGGGGGCATGTCGATCAATAGAAAATCGAGATTATCCCATTGGGTTTGCGTCAGCATCTGCTGAAACGCGCCCACTACCATCGGCCCGCGCCACACCATTGGCTCACGGGTATTGACCATAAATGCCATCGACATGGCCTGAATGCCATGGGCCTGGAGCGGAAGGAATTTGTCATTACTTGCCGCCTGGGGGCGCGTACCCTCTTTAACACCGAGCATTTGTGCCTGGCTGGGTCCATAGATATCCGCATCCAGGACACCCACGCGATAGCCCTGTGCTGCCAGCGCTAATGCCAAATTCACGGTGACGGTGGATTTTCCCACGCCTCCCTTGCCCGATGCCACTGCAATAATATGTTTAACCCCATCCATTCAATGGCACTCCTCGTTTTAAGCTCTTAATAACTGAATTAACGTTGAGTGAATGATACGCCTCACAGCCAAAATCATAAACCAACAACAAGTGGGCGGATGCCGGTTCCCCGACATCCGCCCTTACTTTTCTAACGCGAAAGGTGCGTTACAGCATTACTATCCCGCCACTTATTAGCCAGCGTTTTGCTGCGACTCTTCACTGCCACCATCACTGTCATTGGCACTCTCACTTGAAGAGTTCCCATCTGACGAGCCCCATTCGACGAGCTATCAGAAGAGCTGCTCGGGGAAGATGATGCAGCCTCACCCGCTGACTCTTCTGCATCGGCCAAACGGCTGTCTAACGTCGACAGCTCATCGCGCCATTCACTTAACTGGCTCTCTAAACGCTCTAGCTGGCTTTCACGCTTTTCGATATCACTCTCAACGCTGGCCACTTCTTCACGCCCAATATCCAGGGCAACCATGACGTCATCCAGCTCACTGCGCACCTGACTCAAGCTCTGCTCTTCTTCTTCGCGCAGCGCCGTTAGCGAATCAACATCACTTTGCAGCTCATCGCGTTCGCTGGTGAGTGAGTCACGCTCATTTTTTAGCTCACCAAGCTCGCTCTGGACACTCGAAATTTCCTCTTCTAAGCCACTTAGCTGTTCATTTGACTGGCTAATCTGATCTTCCAGCGAGGACAACTCATCTTCGGTATTGCCCAGCTCTTCAATCGCTTGCTGACGCTGCTGCTCCGCTTCCTGACGGGCAGCCTCAGCCTCCTGGCGGGCTTCTTCAGCACTAGAACGCGCTTCTTCTACTTGCTGGAGGGCACTTTCCGCCTCATCCCGAGTGCTGGTGATTTGATCACGCTCTTCGCGCAACGCAGTCATCTCGCTTTCAGCGCTCTCTACCTGCTCATTAAGAGAGGCAATTTCTTCTTCCAGCGCATCGCGCTCGGACTCAAGCTCTTCTAAACGCGACTGCACATCGCTGACATTGCCTTGGGCACTCTCAAGCGACGAGCTGGCCTCTTGCTGTTGAGCCTCAAGGGACGCCATCTCCTCTTGCAGCGCGGCTAAATTGGTTTCAGCTTCCTCAATTTCGCTAATGCGCTGGCTCATTTGGCTATTTTCCTGCTCAGCGCTGGCGAGCTGCTCTTCTAAGCTATTGACACGATCCTGGCGAGAACCTGCATTAGACTGCGCCATAATGGCCCAGATAACGGCAATGGCGGCGATACCAGCAATCGCTTTTACCCGGTTATCTTGAAAGAGGGTTTTCATGTCCGACTTTTTAGCCGGTTCTGGCTTGTTGGCAGGCGACTGGTGATCCGAGTGGTTTGCTTCCGACATTATGCGTTCCTCTATGGTCTTAGCTAACGTTTGTCCAAGCTAACAACAATCAGTTGCGCGATGATCAAGTACATAGGTAATGCGCTAACCGTGAATGCTCTCCCCCTTCAGCATACACAGCTCACTGTATCTAGCCAGTCTGTTTGCAAAATCGTGTACAAATGTTGCTAATGCGTTACAAGACAAGCAGGAACGATTATTATTTTAGCCAGAAGGAGGATGCTTTCCCTCATGAAAACCAGAGGCCTCTCCGCTCAGCGCATCAAACCAATCCAGTGTGGTATGCAGTGACACTACGCTGCCCACTATTAGCAGCGTAGGCGGTTTAATGTGGCCCGCCAAGAAAGTATCTGGTAATCCAGATAACGTACCCACGTGGGTACGCTGTCGGCGGGTCGTGCCCTGTTCAATCAGCGCCAGCGGTGTGTCTGGCGCTAAACCATGCTTAACCAGCGCCTGGCTGATCACCTTTACGGTGCCCAGCCCCATATAAAACACCAAGGTTTGCCCAGGCCGCGCTAACGCATCCCAATCAAGCTCACACTCCCCCTGCTGTAAATGCCCGGTGATGAAACGCACCGACTGGGCATGGTCGCGATGGGTCAAAGGAATGCCCGCATACGCCGCGCAGCCTGATGCCGCCGTCACCCCTGGGATGACTTCCACGCTCACTTGTGCTGCCACCAGCGCCTCAAGCTCCTCTCCGCCCCGGCCAAAAATAAACGGATCACCACCTTTAAGGCGCACGACACGCTTACCCTGCTGAGCCCACTTTACAAGCGCTTGATTAATCCCCTCTTGAGGGACGCTGTGCAGAGAGCGTGCTTTACCCACATAAAATCGCTGCGCCTGTGGCGGTATAAAGGCGACTATTTCACCGCTAACCAAGCGGTCGTACAGCACCACTTCAGCGGACTGCAGTCGCTTATACGCTTTTAGCGTCAATAACTCCGGGTCGCCAGGGCCCGCGCCCACTAGACTTACCAGGCCGTATGGCTGAGCCGTTTGCTCTCGTCCTGCTTCCAAGAATCCACCCCAGGAATAAAAAAATTTTTTAATATGCAAAAAAGTAATTAATTTTACCACTAAATGCCAATAACACCTTGTCTATTGCTTATAATGCAATCGAATATATATAAATAGAACATATATATTCTAAAAAAATATAGATAATAGCCATTTTGTCTGCAATGGCTTACATCCTGATTACGTATTTAGGGCTAATCTTCACGATCGAATTTAAATTGGCATATGTTTGGAGATTCACGCATGCCCGTGAATGATATAGACGCACCAGAGCGAGTCAGTGCAGACCACCTCGTACCCCACATACCCGGCGTTATCTTTCAGTTTCATCGCGCGCGCAATGGCCATATGCGGTTCCCCTACTTGGAGGGCGGCGGCGTGGCTCTCAAACATATTGACCGGGAACTGCTCGCCGAAAATGCAGGGCAGCTAGTTGAGCAACTGACCGGCAACGACCACCCCAAGATAATGTCCGCTATCGAACGCTCAGCCCGCTGGATGTTGCCTCTAACCACACGCTTTAGGCTACCGTTTCCACAAGACAAACCACACTGGATTGCGGTTAGCGCCAAACCAAAGCCCGTCGTCGATGGCGTGCAGTGGAACGGCATAATGATGGATATTAGCGATCAAGTCAGCGAAGAGCAGCGGCTGCGCAAACTATGCGATACAGACCCCCTGACTCAACTCCCCAATCGGCGCAAGCTCATGATGCACTTAACCCATGTTGCATCGCTTAGCGCCCGCCACGGCACACCGCTCTCCATCATGATGATCGATATTGATCACTTTAAGCGGCTTAATGATCGTTGGGGACATCTGCACGGGGATGATGTGCTTAAACAGTTGGCAACCTACGCCCAGTCGCTGCTGCGTTGCGAAGACATGGTGGCTCGGTTGGGAGGAGAAGAGTTTATGGTCGTGCTGCCGCTTACTCCGCTGCAGCAATGCCATGCACTTGCCGACCGCTTACGCCAGGCTATCAGTGTACGCGACTTCGGTATGGGGCCAGGCCAAGTGACGCTGAGTATTGGGGTTGCCGAATATCGCTGTGGCGAACCCCTCACGAGTCTGAT
>Ga0098036_1001017_pt1 | contig 10936 bp, 19 predicted proteins | sample 4_EtaG_FD_77064 | JGI IMG/M metagenome (GOLD analysis project Ga0098036, IMG submission 77064) | Marine viral communities from the Subarctic Pacific Ocean - 4_ETSP_OMZ_AT15127 metaG | ecosystem: Environmental > Aquatic > Marine > Oceanic | place: Pacific Ocean | collected 2015-01-07 | reverse complement strand
TGTAATATTGGGCGTTACAAATGTAATATTGGGCGTTACAAATGTAATATTGGGGACAACCGCTTGGATCAGTATTTTCACGTTTGTCCCGCTTTCTGCGTACAACCAGTTCAAAAATCCCCCCCTGGAGGGTAAAAATCCCCCCTATAGGGCTAAAATCCCCCCTAAAAGGGCTAAAATCCCCCCCAAAATAGGCAAAAATCCCCCCCTTATGTTATTTATTTTTAAATACTTACACCTTTCAAGGGGGGGGATTTTTGAAAATAAAGTTACAATAAAAAAACATTTTTGTACTCTGTGGTATATTTACACAAAAAAAAAAAATAAAAAAATAAATAAGTAACTTATATTTTAAAAATCCCCCCCTTTTTCTCTTAAGTTATTATTAATAATTAATTTAATTTTTTTATTGGGGGGGATTTTTGGTTTTTTCAGGGAGGAATTTTTCCTTTTTAAAGGACTTACGACAAAAAAGGGGGGATTTTAGGGGGGATTTTTGAGGGGGTAATCAGCCAAAAATCCCCCCCCCTTCGATTTAAGGAGCGTTTTGGCACGCATTTTGAAATTGCTGAAATTGCTGAAATCAGCATAATGATTGCTGAAATCAGCATAATGTCTTCTTAATGACTCCTAAAGGTCTTGACAACTTCTATACAATAGATGTTATTAAAGTTAGTTGAGGACGCGCCTCAATCAAGTCACCCAACACCAAGGAGCAAAAAATGAACGCAGTGTATAGGAGGAAGTTGACAATGTTGAAGAGCGACAATGTTGGACCTGTTGCTGTTTCAATCTGGCACGATAATTTTGAAAATAACTGTTACTTAGTTGAAATAGGATCTGGGAGCGATAACCAGCTTCCAGACTTGTGGTCCTGTCGGAGTTTTCCCTCCTACAAAACCGCACTAATTGAATTTTACAGAGAAAAAGTACAAATAGAAGAAATCTTAGCCGCGTAGTTTAATCAAAAAAAAGGGGGACAAGCTCTACAGGTGGAAACACCCTAAGCTTGTCCCCCTTTTTTGCGTGCGACCGGAAAAAGTCGTATCTTGTTCCAGACAAAAAGGACACTCAATGTCGATAATAAAAAGCACAGAGCCAACCTTAAGAGTTATTGAGAATCCGCTGGACGATTTTATTGCAGGGCAACTATCCGAGAAAACCCGCAAAGCGTATCTGTCAGACCTGCGGCAATTTTTTGGTACTATAAACCTGAGCAATGACGATATTCAGCGTGTTCAGTTCCAGGATCTTATTGCTTACCGTAATGCACTAGTTACTCAAGGCTATAAAAAAACCACAATAAATCGAAAACTGGCTAGTTTAAAGGCGTTTTTTAAAATGCTAAAAGCGGTCGGAATGATTGAAACCGACCCAGCAGATTCTGCACTAGTCAAAGGTTTTCGACAGGAGGAAAATTTAACTGGTAAGACTATCCCCCAAAAAACACTACAAAAGCTCATTGCTCAAATATCAAAAACTGAAGATGAATTATTACGGACCCGCGACACTGCTTTAATATATATCTTAACTTTTGGCGGCTTGCGACGCTCAGAGGCCGCCAAGATTTGCTGGGAGGATCTACATCAGGACGGCGCTTTTTACATACTGCATTTGCGGGATACCAAATCTGGAGTTCCTCAAGACGTAAAGGTGCAATCCAGTGTAATCCATTTCTTGGAGGAATACAAAAAAACGCTTATAAAACACGGGTATCCTGTTGACGATGCTATTTTTATAAGCCTTTCTCGTAATGAGTCGCACGGTTTACCTTTAAGTGACAACTCTGTAAACCGAATTGTCAAAAGGCACGCGCTACGTGCCGGGATTACACAGAATATTACCGCTCATATGTTCAGACATACCTGCTGCACCTTAGCTATTGAAGGCGGCGCTAAACCACAACAAGTGCAAGCGCACTTACGACATAAAGACCTAAAGACTACTATGCTTTATTATGAGAATCGTGAACGTCTTGTTGATAACGCATCAGACTATATTAAAATATAAAAAGGAGCAACATGACTAAAAACTGGAACGGGGAAGAAATACGGCTGCTGCGGAAACGGCTACGCTTATCGCAAGAGGAGCTAGCCAGGGAGATAGATGTAACACTTAAGACCATTTCCCGCTGGGAAAATTCCACGATAGAAGTGCGACCAAAAAACGCCAGGGCGTTGGATGATTTGGATGATAGATACTAATAGTGTCCAATATTACGCCGAAAGGCGCGGAATGAACGCCGCAACACTATCCAGGCTCTCTCACACTAGTCTCTCGACTATCAAACGCATCTATCGCCAAGAGCAAACGACAGTAGACACGTTAATCCAAATCGCCAAGTGTCTCAATGTGCGTGTAGGAGATCTCTTATCTCCCCACAAAAAACAAAAGCTTAACAAAGTAGAAGCGCTAGCTCTGAAGGTGTTGACAAACCAGTTTCTACCGGACAACGAAGAGCTTTTAGAAGACCTGTATCTCCAAGATGCTTGTATGGTAAGTCCACTTTATCGTTTTAATAATAAAGAAGACTACTACGTTTCAGACGATTCGGGACTGCTTGCGATCCCCTGGCGCAGGGCTATGCGCTTAAATCGAGAGTCAAAAAATGTAGGAGTATGGAGTATTTTAAACTGCTCTCTCTACCAAAAAAGCGAAATTATAATACACGCAAGGTGCTTTGAGCAGCTTGCTGATGAAAAAACAAAAAAGACGGAAACAACTGTTATGTTGAAGTTTAGCGGTGATCCGCTAAACTCGAAAATTGTGCGCCACTGGTGGACGATTCCGGCCAGCGAGACAACACAAATCGGCACAGAAGACCGATATTAAAAATTATTTTTTTTTTTCTTAATTTTTAGGGTTCAATTTTGACCCTTGTGTAAAAAAAATATATAAAAACCTCCCTAAATTTAGCACTGTTTTCTTGAAAACAGGGTTCAATTTTGACCTTACTGTAAAATTCAGTTGCGCAGGTAGTGTTTTTTTACGTAAATAAAAAGGCCTACGGTGAACGCAATCACCGTAGGCGGCGAGATTTAAAAACGCACCCAACACCACGCAGGGCATTTAAGTCTCTTTTTTTAACTTAATACAAATTGCAAGACTGTGCAAATTAAAAATGAATACGAAGCAAGAGCGAATTTTAAGTTACATCGCAAAAAGACAAGCCGACACGGGTGTTTGTCCCACGTTGCGCGAAATTGCTCAGGACGTTTTAAACTCGCAACATTGGAGCAGTGCCAACTATCACGTCGGCAAATTAAAAAAAGCTGGACTGTTAGCACGCCCCTATAACACGCCCAGGAGCCTAAAAATATTATGAGCGACGCTCTTACGGCTGCGGATATTCGGCAATTAAAAAAAATACAGCGGATCTTTTCCTCTGAAACAGACGCGAAATATGCGCCGGTTAAAGGCAAATTGAAGAGCGTCAAGATCAACGAAACCACCCACGATCAACTGCGGCTATATTGCCGAGATACAGGCAAGCGCGGCACTGCCGTTGTCGAGGCAGCAATAAAATGGTATTTAGAGGGAAAAAGACTTTCGTAGTGTTAAAGCTAACTATACAAGATGTGGTGCATATTCCCCTATTTTCCCCTTATAACTACTACATGAAAGACAACAGTCATTATCGTACCTTAGATTTTAATATTCATAACTGATAATATATAAAGGTACTTATCTATCTTATGCAAATTAAGGCCAAAAAAAATAAATTGACCAAAACTTGTATAGCTCGTTACGTATATGGTACTTACGAGTATAGTAATAGTAATAGAAATTACTATACAACTTTTATTATCGTACCTATATATGCAGGGAGTTTAGCTTATGACCTTGTCTTTAGATCCCAGCACTCCGTTCCGTCTCAATTACAACGAGGTGTTTATGATTGAGCGAGACTTAATTTACGAATTGTTACCACACTTCCACAATCGCGGCAACCTTAGCGTTTACCTGGCGCTTTATGCGCTCGGCCCAGGATTAGGACGGCGCGAAGTCGAGGCCGGTTATTCGTCGTTGTCTAAGTTATGCGGATTATCTACCCAATCCGTAAAAACGGCCATTTTAACGCTACGCAAGCGCGGCTGGATTACTTTGACAGAAGCGTGGAGGCAGGGCATGAAAGGCAGTCGATACGAAGTTTTTACGGCTCGTCAAATTCTCAGAGCGCCACATTTGCTCCCAGAAGATGCCACATAAAGACTTGACAATGTCCGGACATTAAACGTAATTAAAGAGAGTTTAAAAACGCACCCAACACCACGCAGGGACTTTTAAACGCAAACGAACCACCCTGCCCTTCCGTTACGCCGCAAAAATAGAAAAGGAAAAATGGAAAAACTTAACCGGCTTATGACCTGGGCCTTTATTGCCAGTATAACATATTTGGGGTGCTATCTGTTGCCCCAAATCTTAAACGAAATAATCACGAAATAATCACGAAATAATCAAAAAAGGACAAAAAATGGCTTTTGCTAATCTTACGTCTTCGACTATCCCCTCTTATAAAGGATCTATACGCTATCAGGCCAAAGAGGGAAAATTCTTTAGAGTAGACCGCAATCAGACTACGAGCGGATGGGAGAATGAAACAGTGGATATTACCGCTGCCGTTTCCCAAACGGGACTCCTTTACGATCTAGAGGCAACTGAAACCGGATGGGCGACGTTTTTCCCCGATGTTGACATTCAACTCCGGCACCACCGCAAACAAATGCCCCCACAACCGGCAGACCCTGCGTATAAGATGTGCATACGGACAGAGGTATATTTGCCTGACGAGATTGCGGCTGGCGATAACGTGCGTCAGTTAAGCTCAAACGCCTGGAACGTCGTCAATCAGTTTCAAGCGTTCCATGATCTGTGGGAAAATGAAGCCACTTCTCCGGCAAGAAAATCCGGAGCAGAAGTAGTACATGCTACGTGCGCCTTTGAAGAAAAAGACACAAAATTCGGAACGGTAATAATCCCTGTCTGGACTCCCAAGAGCTGGGTAAAACGTCCCGCAGCCTGGGAGATTCCTTCGTTTGACGAAATAATAGAAGAGCCAGCCCTAGTTACTGGCGATGCACCGCTATCTTTCGGTGCAGATAGTCCAACTAGCGACGATCTACCGTTTTAATCCCCTCCTGAGGCGACGGCAACCCTACAGCCGTCGCCTTTTTTTCTTAGAAAGCGCACAATGGAATTAGAAAAAATTTTAGGACGATTAGAAAAGGTAAAGTCGCCTGACAGCAGCGGAAACTACAGCGCCTGCTGCCCTGCACACAACGACAAAACCCCCAGCTTGCACATAAAACAGGACGGCGACAGAATTCTATTAAACTGCAAAAGCGGCTGCAGTTTTAACGAAATAGTGGACTCAATGGGATTGCAGCCCAGCGATCTATTTAGACAAAACGAAGGTAAGCAAAACACTAACACCAATGGCAAAAAGATCGCACCGCAACCGCTCGATTCGCACGCTATGGAGCTTGCAATAGAGCGGCTAAATAGTAGTCCAGATTGGATTAAATACCTAACGGACATTCGACAAATATCCAAACCTATTCTGAAACACTACAACATCGGCGTGAGCGCCCAGCGCACAGGGTTCGGCGAACCAGTAACCAGGATAACAATACCGATCTTAGACGAAGAAGAGACGCTAGTAAACATTAGGCGCTGGCTAGCTCCTGAGCTGCGAAAAGAAAACGACAGCAAAATTCTCAACGTCAGCGGTCACGGACAGGCTCGACTCTACCCCATCGAGCAGCTCAAAAATGACGAACTGCTGCTAGTGGAAGGTGAACTAGACGCACTAGCGGCTATCTCTGCCGGCTTCAACGCTCTCACTACCACCGGCGGCGCGAACAGCTTTTCTTTTGGCGCTGAGTTTGCAAATAAAAACGTCACGATCCTGATGGACAACGACGCTGAAGGCGCAGCAGGCGCAAGTAAACGACTAGCGGCTATTACGCAAAGCGGCGGCACGGCACGAATTGCAACCTGGCCCACCCAACGGGAGGACAAGTGGGACATCACTGACGAACTATCTGCGTATGATGCCGACAGCTTAAAGGCAATCGTAGACAGCGCCCAGGCACCGCCTGCGGCGTTCGAGCTAACCGATTTAGGGAACAGTGAACGATTTGTTGCAGATCACGCCGGTAGTGTGCTACACTGTCCTCAATTAACCGGCGACCATGATTTGGCCGGTTGGATAACATGGAATGGCCAGTATTGGGAAGAAAACGCGCTAACAGTTCAAGAATTGGCAAAAAAATCTACCCGAAAAATCAAAGGCGAACAGCCAGTATACAACGCCACCCGCAAGGTCAACCTCACGTACACGCATTATGTCAGCTCGCAAAGTGCAAATAAAATTAGAGCAATGATAAGGCTCTCAAAATCCCACCCAAAATTACAAGTCCGGGCTGACGAATTTGACGCAGACCCTTGGCTCTTTAATACTGCCAAAAACACGCTAAATCTACAAACCGGCGAAATTTACGAGCCGCGCAAGAAAGACTTTTTACGCTTGTCCACTCCGGTCGAATATGACCCTGAGGCAGAGTGTCCAAGATGGGACAAATATTTGTACGAATGTATGGGCGAAAACCAGATAATGGTAGATTTTTTGCAGACGTTTACCGGATACTGTTTGACTGGAGATATGCGCGAAAAAAAACTCGTAATCCATTACGGCCAAACAGACTCCGGTAAAAGCGTTTTTTTTAACACCCTAAACGCTCTGTTAGGCAGCTATGCGGAAACTGCGTCTGCTAGCGCTTTTATTTATCACGCTCAAAACGTCAAACGAAACGATCTGGCAAAAGTAAGGGGCGCGCGATTCGTCACTGTCAGCGAATCCCGACCTGGAGAAATGTTTGATACGCAAACGATCAAACGTATAACCGGCTCAGATCCCATTGACGCGGAAGAGAAACACAAAAACCCATTCACATATAAACCCCAATTTAAACTGTCTATGATTACTAATAGTCTGCCTGATTTAGATGTAATTGATTTTGCTATGATAAAGCGGATTTTAGTCGTCAACTGGAATGTGTCCTTCGGTACTATAGGCAACCCGCCGCAGATTAAAGACCTGGACAAAATTCTATTATCAGAGTTGCCTGGAATCTTAAATTGGGCAATAAAAGGATGTCGCCGCTGGCAGTCTGAGGGGTTACGAATCCCGCCGCAGATAACACGCGACACGCAATTATATGCGGACGAACAGGACCGCCTAAAACCGTTCTTGGACGAGTGCTGCGAGTTTGACCCCATTTTTAAAATCCCACAATCTGAACTGTGGGCTTTATACAACCGCTACGACTCAAGCAAATCCGCATTGGGAAAACACAGATTTTTGAACTATTTAAAAAACCGACCAGAGATTCAAATTGTTAAAATAAAAGGGGCGCTCTGGCTGAGAGGCCTCGGAATTGGAGCGCACGGATTAACCTCGCTGCAAAAAAACGAATGGAGAAACCCATGACCGCACAACAAACGATTAACGAGCTGCACCGGCGTTCTATTTTAATTCGCCCCGATGGAATCGGTTTAAAACTAGTCGGACAGACCAGTGCAATTACCCCGAGTTTAACCGAAGCGGTAAAAGCACACCGAAAATCGCTCATTTTTTTCGCAAGCCAAACCACACCAAACCCTAAAATGACAGATTTACAATTTCAGCTATTAGTAGCTCACCAGGAGGGATTTGACTACGTCTTTATTGACGGCGAAAAAATAAAAGTTTACGACCACGTTGTAAAAGAAAAACCTGCGCACAAGCCCCCTTCTTCGCTTAAACGTAGTCAGATAAAAATGGACCTATAGGATGCGAAAAAAAAAGAGCTGCGTGGCGAAGATAAGCCAGCTAGGGGAGCCGAAAGACGGCGCTGGTGGAGTCAGGCGCTGCGTAGCTCTAAAAATACCTGGCGAACTACCCAATCTAAATCAGGTCATCTCTCAGACGAAAAAGCACTGGTCCACTTACGCTAATCTCAAAAGGATACAGACGCGACGAATAGCACTTATGGCTATTCAACTACAGCCTGTAGCGCCGCCGGTGCAGCTGGTTTTTCATTGGACTACTAAGGATTTGCGAGTAGATCCAGACAACACTGCACACGCTTGCAAATATATTTTAGACGGTTTGGTCGAGGCTGGAGTTTTACCCGACGACAACAGAAAAACAATTAAAGAAATCTCTCACCGATTTCCAGCTCCCGACAAAAAAAACCCCAACACCGTAGTAGAAATCTTTTCGCAATAAAAGGGCTAAAATGAGTATTCTAAATATTGAGGAATTTAAACGCGCTCACAAAATATGTGATAATGTAATTGAAAAATTAGATAATGAAAATATACCAGAAGGAATGGGACTACTAGCCCTGCTAATTGTCGCCCTGCATACCACGCACGACGGAGCAAAGGAACGCCAGGATGCGGAGCGACTCATTAACATAGCTAACGGAATTGCAGCGGAGAGCGTGTGGGATGACGATTTAGCCGCTAACCTTAATTAATTATGGCCTTAGTCGAAATAAATCAAATCTCTGCAACGTCAGCGCTTTGTGTAGCCAAACGCGAAACGTCAAAATATGTGAGTCACTACCACGCCAAAAAATGCCAACGTCTGGGATGTAACCAGTCTGTGGTTTTTAAATCTACAGACGGCTTTTGCACTGGATGCTACGCCGAAAATAAAAAAGCAACCGTCGAGCGTAAGGCTGGCAGAAAACAAAAACAGCCGATTAAATGGGTGTAATTTTTTTTTTGACATTCAACAAAAAATCTTTTATATTGCTTTTTGCAACTAGTTGCTACGCTCTTTAAACAGAGCGTAAACTGCCGAATAGGCAGCTGCTCGTTCCCCACAAACGTGGGGCAATTTAGCCTGGGGTTATACTCCAGGCTATTTTTTTATTGTTTAGGCTTCTGAAAAATAAATCGCCCAATCATGTCAACGACGATATCGTCATGTTTGGCCGGTGTCAGCTTGACGATCTTCTCCAACCCGTAAAACGCTGCTAAAAAATATTCCCAATTTGACGTAAAAAACTCCATATGCTACTCCTCCTCTTCTTCGGGGCTTAGAACCCACTGTAGGGCCGCTATGCGGCCAACTATATCTCGATACTGGCCGTCCGTTGCCAGCAGCACCTGCTGCCGCTGGGAAGCCTCTTCCTTAAGCTGAGCCACAGACTCCTCTATCTCGTCGCACCTCTTTGCTACCGGCAACTTAATCTCTCTCTTATTTTCCATTGGTAATCTCCGTTCTGTGATTGACGATGGACTCCAAATCAAAATTTTGGAGCGGCTTTTCAATTTTTAAATCCTTGAGTTTAGTATTCTCATATACTAATTTCGTGCCTCCAGAAATAGTATAGGCATCTCCCTTTTTTACTATCGTGTACGCATAAAATGTGCTTTTCCATATGCCTATTCTAACAACCCTCGCAGGTTTACCATTGAGAATAATGATATCATCAGCATTGAAATCATTTCCTAAAAAAATCGTCAGCCCCGCTAAAACGCTTTCTATTGACGATTTGAAAAATAGGACAACAAACGCAGCGAGTAGTAGCCAGCCATATTCTCCCATCAAGCTGCTTAAATTTTCCCTGATTTGCTCCTTGATCTCCGTGTTATCCACATATCTACGCCCAAGGTGCCGTTTCGTCTCTGGGTGCCGTTTTCTGGGCTTCTACTTGACTCGCCAAGCTCGCTTTTAATTCATCTGTAGCCCATGCGCTTGCGGCTGTCGTAACAAAATCAGGCTGGCTTTTTATATCAGCGTATGGCACGTAAGAGCCAGTATGATCTGCTGGAGGCGTTAGTTGAACCCAACTATCTGTATATGCACTATAGTCATCTTCACTCGCATTGAGCGAACACACCACTCCTGTGATGTATTCTGTTACTGGTGTTCCGTCCTTCAGCGTAGCAGTCTGCAATACGGAAAGACGGTTGCTAATATTTAGATCGTAAGATATCGCCATTTTTTTTCCTTTGTTTTTAGTTTTTAGCCGTTCACACTACGAGATATTTCAACCCACTTGTCGCCGCCAATTGATACTAGCGTTAATATATCCCTAGCTGAACCCGTAAAAGTTGCACTGCCTCCCATATAAATATTATCTCGGTTTACAGTCGTATTTGCATCGCCAAAATAAATCGTCAATATTTGCCCCTGCTCACCGTCATCAAAATTTGTTATTGTGGTGCTACTTGTGTTTGCTGTCATAACAAACGTCATGCCGTCAACGGATGGCGTTGTATCTCCATCGGACAGGCTCAATTGCCGACCTATTAAACCGCCACGTACGTTTCCTGCTACGTCTAATTTCGCATATGCAACAGGGGCCGCCGTGCCGACTCCCACGTTTCCCGAATTGTCAATCCTCATACGCTCAGTCGCATCGGCATCATTGGCAGTATAAAAAGCCAAACTGCCGCGATTCGGATCATTGTTGACTAGGCCTATGATAGAGGCATAAGACTTCGCAGTTGAAGCCGCTTCGCCATCGGCATTATTAAAAAATACTACTGAACCGCCTGTTTGCCCGCCACTGCTACCGGCACGGTGCGAATTTAGGATAAGGTTTGCGGCACCCCCTGTTCCTCCGCTGGCATCAATATGCGCTTGATTTGTTCCCGTGCCGCTTTTTATGTGTAAAAAATCAGCAGGAGCCGCCAAGCCAATTCCGACTCGATTATTTGACGCATCTATACTCAGCGTATTTGAATCAAAATTAAGCGCATCAACAGCAGCATTTAAAGTCACATCTACTGTCTGCGTACTGAGATCTATTGTTCCTGAATTAAAATCGAGTGTGCCGCCTATCGTTGTAGCACCTGCTGCCAATGCTCCTGTCGTGGTAATCGTACTACTGCCGGTGTCAATATTCCCAAAGCCGCTTGTAATAGATCCGCT